>ERZ1026954.239-NODE-239-length-7218-cov-6.688399_pt1 | contig 7218 bp, 9 predicted proteins | sample MGYA00519251_ERZ1026954 | MGnify/ENA primary metagenome ERZ1026954 (study PRJEB26926, sample SAMN06164853) | human gut metagenome | biome: ENVO:00009003; feature: ENVO:2100002; material: ENVO:00002003 | host: Homo sapiens | place: USA | collected 2012 ... | reverse complement strand
AGCGAGTGTCTCGTGGGCTCGGAGATGTGTATAAGAGACAGACCGATGGCAGCCCCGACGCCACAATACCGGAGCGGAGAGCAAATCCCTATGTTCTTGTCCGAACAGCCGGATCCGGTTCCGCAACCCGTCTCACAACCGCAAACGCCTCAGCCTGCTGCACACCCCGGACAGCCGCAAACGCAGCCCGTACAATATATGCAACCGATCCCACAACAGGCAGTTCCACAACCTCAAGGAATCCAGTTCCATCAACCGGTACAGGTGCCGCAACCGCAATTGGCGGACAATCGCTGGATGCAACAACCGGCTCCGTCACAGTATGCAACGGTGCAGGAGGCTGCAATGTATAACTTCGACAAGGATTACGAGGATGACCGGGAGCTGCTCAGGGAGGACCCTTATGCGGAATATCCGGACTTTCCGAAGGAATGCCGCATGACGGATATGGCACAAATGGATATGGTATATTGTTAAACCCTATAAAAGAAAAATAATATGGCACTTGAAATCAAAGGATTGCAGAGAGTATTCAAATTCAAGAAGGACTCCGTGGAGCTCGTGTTGGATGATCCGAACAGCGAACTGTCCGTAAACGAGGTGATGGACTTCTATTCCATGACCTACCCTGAACTGACTACGGCAACGGTACATGGTCCTGAGTGGGAGGACGACAAGGCGGTTTACCGCTTCAAGACAACCATCGGAGTGAAAGGGTAAGCGGTATGAACAAGAAAAAAAAGGATAAGGAAACATGCAGACAGCTTTCAGAACAAGCCAAGGATGGACTGGCACGGCTGATTATTCTCTCAGTAAGTTCGTCCCACATCCGAAGGGGAACCTCGGAACGGAAAAGAAGGATACTTCTGCCACCGGGAAGCACAATGCTTTTCTGACCGGTAGAATCACACCCCTTGCACCGGATTATTGGCATCAGGATATGGATAATGATTCTCCGGTCAATCTCACGACTCCGGAAAATTTTGACTATCTCTACCGGTCGGCATCAAGATATGCGGAACTTATGGGCATAAAACTCCCTTTCCGATACAGGAAAGGGGGGTGCCCCCGCCTGAATATTGCCGAGTTGTACAGAGTTATGGAAGAGTGTGTACCGGAGTGTATCAATCTGGAAAAGAAAAGCGGAAGGCTGCATTTCTGTCTGTTCCGCCATCATGACTGGCCGGAACCTGCTTTGTTTTGGATTCCGGTTGATTTTACGGAACGGCTTCCGGTACCATTAAAGGACATTGTCAGGGAGTTCATCCGGCAATTTGTCCGGCATCACGGGCTGTACGATGTTACCGAGACATTTTATTATGACTTGGCCATAGAAGAGCTGGAAGACTGGGGAAACCGGGATTCCGATGCTTCCCCGAAGGAGATCAGGGCGAACAGACGACTGGCGGATTCCTATCAGTCTGGAAAACGGATGAAAGCACTCAGACGGATGTCGGGCAAACCGTTCTGCAAGTCTTTGGAAGAGGCTGTGCGGAATTACCGGACAAAAAAGGAAAAAGAGCTGAAGCTGTTGGAACTGATAGAGGACGGCATGGCATTGATTACTCCGGAAAGCCCGGTCCTGACAGGCTACCAGTACGATTGGGCTTATGAAGAGGAATGCGATTTTCCCCCGGTGGGAATGGAAAGCCAGGTCATGCTGGTCTATTCTACTGGTGATACGCTGATGGAGTGTGTCAAGGAGTATATGAATTCGGACTACCGGGAGGTCTATGCCCTTACTCCGGTCACTTACAAGCTACTGACACCGGAAACGGACTGTCTTTTTCAGATGGATGACTATCCGGAAAGGCTTTCCAGATGGTTGGTGCGTTTTACAGACTATATTGATGACAACTTTTAAAACGAATGAAATGAATGAACTGACTAAGAAACTTCAACAGGTGATGGTTCCCAAAGCGGCACTGATTGCTTACGAATACAGTGATGGCCGCTATGGACACGGGACATATTATCTCGAACTGCATCCGATCAACGACAGAGGCCGGATGGAGGCTGCCGTCCCCGTTACGTATGAATTTATGGACTCCCTTGTGGAATACTATACGGATAACCGTAAGCATTCGATAAACTCCCCCTTTCATTCTAAAAATGTGATATTACTTTTGTAATCAAAGTAAAAAAGCTCAATTGTTATGTCACATCAATGGACCATGGAAGATTTTGAATCTATTTATTCCCGTTTCAAGTCGAGCGGACTGTCAGTTATGGATTTTTGTTCGAATGAATGTATTCGTCCCAAACGTTTCTACGAGTGGCGTTCCAAGCTGTTGCGCAAAGGCGGCTTTATCCCGGTAAAGGTAAACAGTAAGGGCCAGGTCAGTCTTCCCCATAAGGAGAAATCCCTGCTGTCTGCCCCTCCGGTCAGCCCGTCGCCAATTCCCCAGCCGCTATGTGAGATCTCCTATCCCAATGGCGTCACAGTCCGCTTGAACAGCCCTTTGTCACCGGAGGTATTGCAAACCCTGATATTTTTGAATTCAAACCGTTAGCCTATGTTTTCTTTGAATGAATCCAACAGATATTATCTTTACCCGTATCCGACAGACATGCGTAAGAGTTTTTATACGCTTAGCGGCATCGTGACCAACCAGATGGGAAAGAATGTACGGGACGGTGACGCTTTCATTTTTATCAATGCGAATTGTACCTGTATGAAAATCCTCCATATGGAATATGGTGGTCTGGTGATATACCATATGAGGCTGGAACATGGGCACTTCCATCTGCCGGTCATAAATACGGAGGAAGGTCGGATTAAAGCGATTGAAACCTTCTGGAATGACCTTGTGATGATGGTTCAAGGAATGGACGGCAGCAAGGTCAGGCGTTATAAAAGGAGTGGTTTCCATGGGTTGTAGTTGTAACAAATTATAACATATACAATGCCGTATTCCGGCTGTTTTTTAGTATCTTAGCATCATATTTAAACGATTATGCCAACCGATAAGGAATTACTGATAAAGGATCTCATGCACAAATGCGACTGTCTGTATAGAGAAAACAGCCGGTTGAAGGAGATGGTGTCCACGCAGCCCCTTAAAGCTGCGGACAAAGAGGTGTATGAGGCTTTATTGTCTGACAAGGATGCCATAATCGCCCAAAAGGAAGCAAAAATCAACAGTCTGGAGCAACGTGTATCCTATCTTGAACGGCAGTTGTACGGTAAGAAGGCGGAAAAGTTCATAAAGCCTGACGCCCAGGACCGCTGGCTGGATTTTGAAGGCTTTGACATGCTTCCCCAGGAGGCTGAAGCCGCAGAAGAAGCAGAAAAGGAGTTGAAGGCTACCAGAGAAGCGATCATCGCCCGTAAAAAAGCGGGGAAGCAGCATCCTGCGAGAAAATCCCTTCCGGAGAATCTTGAGCGTGAGGTGGTCCATATATATCCCGAAGGGTATAATCCGGAAGAGTGGACGCTCCTTCCCGGAGAGGAAGTGACCGAGATCCTTATGCACGAGCCCGAGAAGTTCTATATCCGCAGGATAGTGCGCCATACAGCCAAACGGAAGGGTACAAACGAGTTCAAGACCGGCCCGCTTCCCGTCATGCCAATAGCAAAGAGCTATGCCTCTGCCTCATTGCTGGCAGACATGATGATAGGGAAATATGTGGATCACATACCGTTCCACAGGCAACTGGAACAGTTCAAACGTGTGGGGGTACATCTCCCCGCGTCAACGGTCAACGACTGGTTCAAGGATGTGGCGGATTTGCTAAGGCCCCTTTACTTCCGATTATGGGAGCTGGTGATGCAGACTGACTACATACAGTCGGATGAAACGACAATCCCCGTGATGAATGACGAGAGACACAAGACGGTCAAAGGTTATATCTGGCTTGTGCGCAGTGTCATGACCGGACGTCAGTTCTTTTACTATGACAAGGGTTCCCGAAGTGGAAAGGTGGTGCTGAAACTCTTCGGCAAGTTCCGGGGAGCCATACAGACGGACGGATACGAAAGGTACGAGATGCTGGACGCCAAGAAAGGTATTATCCTTCTTGGCTGTTGGGCCCATGCACGCAGACATTTTTGGGAGGCAAGAAAGAATGACATGCAGCGTGCCGACTATGCGCTCGCACAGATACAGTTGCTTTATGACGTGGAGCGTAAGGCTGACGATGAACGCCTGACTTACGAACAGAGGGCTGAACTTAGGGCACGTCTTGCATATCCCATACTTGTGCGCTTCGAGAAATGGCTGGTCAATGAATATCCCAAAGTAATGAAAGACAGTCCGATCGGAAAAGCCATAAAATATACATACGGAAGGTTCGACAAACTCTCCAGGTACCATCTGGACGGTCGTTACAGACCGGATAATAACGAGATAGAAAATAAAGTGCGGCCTGTCGCGTGCGGCAGACGTAATTACCTGTTCTGTGGCAATAATGATGCCGCTGAAGATGCGGCGGTGCTCTACTCGTTCTTCGGCTGCTGCAAGGCTGCCGGGGCTGACTTCCGCACGTGGCTGATCTACTTCCTTGAACATATACATGATTATGACGATGACTACTCGATGGATCTGGCCGAATTGTTACCTGACAATCTGTTATCCAAGGGCAAGATATTATCCGTTACGTCACCGGAATCTCCCAAGAAAGACTCCTGATACCTTCGTAAATCTCGCCTAAACACGGGAAAACTACCGTTTTATGCCAATCAAGACGGGAAAATAGGGAATAAAGTGCCGTTTTTATCTTCATTATCCCCGATAAATAGGGAAAATAAGGGAAAGAATACCCTTTTATACCAATTATGGCGGGAAAGTAGGGATAAAAATATCGCTTTATCACATTTGTCACAGGAAAATAAGGGGCAAAGGGGAAAAACTTCCTTTTATCCGCTCCATTAGTAGGGATAATATCAATTACTATAGAACCCGCACATCTTTGGGTTGAATTGATGTAACAATAAATCATAGAACGATAAAATGAATAAACGACATTATGAACATACGTTACCCAATATACGAGGGAGTTTATCGAATACTTACGGATAACCGGCAGGATGTACCGCATGGGAAAACCCCCGCCAATATGCTGTGGTGCGATACACGCAAGGGACACGAGAGGTACATCTGGTACAATCCTCCGGGAAAACGGCAGATGTTCTTTTCCGAAAGGCTGAATATTCCGGACGGGACATTCCATGTACCCGGTGTCATTTACAGGGTTTCCGGTGACAGACTGGAAATTTTTGCCTATAAGGGAGAAGCACCGGCAGAAGACAGCCCGCTTTTCCTTGCCCCGTTTTTCAATGTAACGGGAAGCAGTGTCTGTCTGGGAAATGCCTCGTTGACTCCTCCGGAAAACATGACTTTCTCAAAACTCCTTGAGTATTGGGAAAAACGCTTCTGGCTCAGTGAATTTTCCCATTTGGGAGGAAGCAGGAATCCCACCGAAAGCAATCTGGTTTCGGTGACGGAAAAGGCACGGACCAATCCGTTTGACTATAACGAATTGAAACCTATGGACAGACAACTTAAAGACTTATTGGTATGAAAAAGATTCATTATACAGACAGATACCTGCTCAATCCCCACCATCCCGTAACCGTTTTCGTAATCGGTGCGGGCGGAACCGGATCGCAGGTGGCCACCAATCTGGCAAGAATGAGTATCGCATTGCAGGCACTCGGACATCCGGGCCTGCACGTGACGGTTTTTGACCCCGATACTGTCACGGAAGCGAATATCGGACGCCAGTTGTTCAGCGAATCCGAGCTCGGACTGAACAAGGCGGTGGCACTTGTAACCCGTATCAACCGCTTTTTCGGCTTTTCATGGGAGGCAAAAAGGCAATGCTATCCGTCAGGAACATCAGATTCCGTTTTGGCGAATATCATCATCACCTGCACGGACACCACCCGTTCACGGACCGGTCTGTGGCGTTTTTTGAAAAAGCATAGGGAACGTTCATACGATGACGAGAAATCACCGATATACTGGATGGATTTCGGCAATGCCCAGACCACCGGACAAGTACTGATAGGTAATGTCAAAAGCAAGATACCGCAGCCCTCCTCCACTGAATACCTGCCTATACCCAAGATGAACGTCATAACGGAGGAAGTCCCTTATTCCACCATCAGGGAGAAGGATTCGGGACCGAGCTGCTCGCTGACGGAGGCATTGCAAAAGCAGGATCTCTTCATCAATTCCATGTTGGCACAAATCGGATGCGACGTCCTGTGGCGCATGCTCAGGGAAGGAAGAACGTTCTACCGGGGAGCCTATCTCAATCTTGACACGTTACGGGTAAACCCCATCCCGGTATAGAACACAAAAAGGCGTTTTCCTATTGTCTGGGCAGACAAAGGGAAACTGCCTTTTTTATATTTCCCTCACTTTCTTGTATATATGTGAAACTATTTTTGTATAGTTTTTGGAATTATCCCTTATTTTTCATTACTTGCAAACGAAACAAAATTGTGGTTTATGGCTGGATACAAAACAATAATGAGAACAGGCAGCATTTATAATACAAATTCTGACGGTGTGCCTTTTTTCACGGATGTCTTTGAGGTGGAAAGTATGGAATACTCTTTCGACAGAGGGATCAGCGATAACGGCAAACCTTCCACTCCTATCATTGGCGGTATGGTTACCGTTGCATTCAGGGGATTTCCTCCCCAATATCTTCATAAATGGATTCTTGGAAGTGAAGAAAGGATGAATGTGCAGCTGGAGGTCTTGAATCTATCGGAAGCAAGAATACCCGAAGAAACATTGCAGTTACTTAATGTAGCTTGCATTGCAATGAAGTTTTCTTATGAAGGGTTTGGCAAACAAGGTCTTGTCACAACCATACTCACATTGCAAGGTGAAGATGTTACATTAGGCTCGGACTCTCTGTTTTATGAATGGCAGGAAAGTCGGGATAAACCGCAACGGACAGCAACCATATTCAACTCGACCTATAATGCAGACAAGGCAATTCCCATTGTTGTTGACCCATGTATCAAGGCATTTATGGAGATTGACGGGGACAGAGAACTGAATTCGTATAGTCTGGACTCTTTCTCCATAGAATTTATGCAACGTGTGAATCACAAAGGAGAACCCGCATGGGAAGAGAAAGGAGGATTGTTTTCCATATCACTGAACCATCCTTCAAATTTTCTGTTCAACCATTGGGCTATGTATAAACTGTCTCTTATACACATCTGACGCTGCCGACGATATGCAGTGTGTAGAT
>ERZ1026954.226-NODE-226-length-7466-cov-5.108352_pt1 | contig 7466 bp, 5 predicted proteins | sample MGYA00519251_ERZ1026954 | MGnify/ENA primary metagenome ERZ1026954 (study PRJEB26926, sample SAMN06164853) | human gut metagenome | biome: ENVO:00009003; feature: ENVO:2100002; material: ENVO:00002003 | host: Homo sapiens | place: USA | collected 2012 ... | reverse complement strand
TCTCGTGGGCTCGGAGATGTGTATAAGAGACAGCCGCCTTCACAGAGAGGTGGTACGACGTCAGATACCGGTTAAGGATACAAAGCTGCATCCGCTTGGAGTGCTTGTAAAGACTGACAATATACCTCTTATCATGCAGGTGCGCACATTCAGAAAAATGTACTTTACCATACATGCAGCATCGCTTCTGCCAAAGGATGCACAGGAAGCAGCCGGACTTCTTGCAGAGTCAGATATGTATGATATATTAAGACGCATGCACCGTGAGGGTGGTCCGTTTTACTATCGTATTGAGAGCACGGCAGATGCGGCCTACCAGAGCAGGCTTGCGAAAGCTATCGATATGCATTTTGCGGGCAGGATGATCAATTCACCAAATGATTACGACGTGGTGATTAAGCTCATACCGACAAAAAATGACAATTATTTTGTCTGCATGAGATTATGTTCTATACAGGATAATAGATTTGCGTACAGAAAGAATGTGCTTCCTACGTCGATGCATCCGTCACAAGCGGCACTTATTGTTTCACTTGCAAAGCCGTATCTTAAGGAAACAGCACAAATCATGGATCCGTTCTGCGGAGTTGGTACACTGCTTATTGAGCGTGCACATTTAGTCCCGGCACGCGAGATATATGCTACAGATACCTATGGAGATGCAATCACTATGGGCAGAGAGAATGCTGCGTTTGCCAAAACAAGAATTAATTTTATACACAGGGATTTCTTTGATTTCAGACATGACTACAAATTTGATGAGCTGATTACGGATATGCCGGTTCGTAACCGACAGACCAAGGCGGAGATGGAGCTTTTTTACGAGAGGTTTTTCGACAAGGCCGCAGAGCATCTGGTATCCGGCGGAATCATAGTCATGTATTCAAATGAGATTGGGTTTGTGAAGAAACAAATCAGGCTGCGTGTCGAATACCGTCTGCTTCAGGAGACATGTATTCTCGATAAGAATGACTTTTATTTGTTTGTTATCAGATATGAGGATTGATTTGCGTGAGTTTTTATGAGGAAAAAGGCGGGGCTGGACTAGCTTAAATGCATAATAAATGAAAAAAATATAGAAAAATAAAAATAAGTGTTGACATATTTGGTTTGATTTGATATTATATCAAAGTCGCTTGAGACAAGCGACAGAAAATCAAATATATGCGGAAGTGTCGGAACTGGCAGACGAGCAAGACTAAGGATCTTGTGATTATTGCAATCGTGTGGGTTCAAGTCCCATCTTCCGCATTGAACAATAAGACAGGGATCAAGCAAAACGTTTGGTCCCTGTCTTGTTGTTCAAAGCCGAAGCGAGCCTTGAACCCATGGTTCAAGGTCTCGCCTCCGGCTCGGTCGGCTCGTGGCATGAGGTCCCCCGGACCTCACTCGCCCCATCTTCCGCAAGACTACGGTCGTGGTAGAGCAGGCGCCCATGGGTCCAAGGTCTCCGCTCCGCTACGGTCGTTGCAGAACAGACATCCCCCGGACGTCTTGCAACCCATCTTCCGCAAGGCTTCGGTTGTTGCAGAGCAGGCGCCATATATTGATTGATAAGTCAGGAAAGGTAAGATTTTTATGATTAGATTTAATAACGATTACAACCGCGGTGCATTTGATTGCATTTTGAAGGCATTGGCGGATACAAATACAACCAGCTATCCGGGATATGGTGAGGATGAGTGGTGCGATAAGGCTGAGCAGATTATTAAGGGGCTTATTGGCAGAGATGATTCAATGATTAAATTTATTCCGGGTGCGACACAGGCAAATTATGTTGTGGTTGCGGCGGCGCTTTCACCGGTGCAGAGCGTGATTGCAGCGGATACGGGACATATCAATTGCCACGAGGCAGCTTCTATTGAGAATACAGGTCATAAGATTCTTGCGCTTCCTAACACGGATGGTAAAATCAGTGCTGCGCAGATTGAGGCATGTGCCGCAGAGTATTATGACAATGCAAAGCCTGAGTATCTGACAGAGCCAAAGATGGTTTATATTTCATTTCCGACTGAGCAGGGTACTCTTTACACGAAAAGAGAGCTTTGCGATATCAGTGCTGTCTGCAAGAAATACGGCATGTACCTGTTTGTTGATGGTGCGAGAATGGGATATGGACTGGGCTCAGATAAAAATGACCTTACACTTTGTGATTTTGCCATGCTTTCGGATGTTTTTTATATCGGTGGCACAAAGTGTGGTGCGCTCTTTGGCGAAGCGCTGGTTATAAATGCTGAGGATATCAAGTATCGTTTTAAGGCTTATATGAAGCAAAACGGTGCAGTGCTTGCAAAGGGCTGGCTGATGGGCTTACAGTTTGCCACTATGCTTGAGAATGGCGATTATTTTGAAAAGACAAAGCGTGCCGATGAGCTTGCCATGCAGATTAAAGAGGCATTTGAACAGAAGAAGGTACCGTTTTGGGTTGAGAGCTTTACAAATCAGCAGTTTGTGATTTTATCGGATGAGCAGAAGAAGACACTTGCCGAGAAATACTATTTTGAAGAGATGGAAAGAGAGAAGGATGGCACTGTAGTGCGATTCTGTACCAGCTGGGCCACAAAACAGGGGGAGATTGATGCACTGGTTTTAGATATATCAAAGCTGGTGTAGTAACAGATTTATAGTTTTTCATACATTTCGTATAGTTTTTTAAATTTATGCTTGCATTTTTCTAAACTTTTTGGTAGAATAATGCTTGTTCGCAGGAGTGGCGGAATTGGCAGACGCGCAGGCTTCAGGTGCCTGTGGTAGCAATATCGTGTGGGTTCAAGTCCCATCTCCTGCATTAACAGGGAAGTCGGTGAACGGCTTCCTATTTTATTTTGTGCAGATAATTTTGAAAGCCTATTGGCTATTAATGGTCTGTAACCGTTGCCTGCCACACTGAGGGGTACAGCTGTCACAGGAATTTGATTATTATATTGGAGATGGGATTGCAGCGTGAAGAGATTGAATCTATCTTATATTAATGTAATATGTGTGTTTGTTTTGTCCTTTGCTGTTATGGAGTATGTAAATCTTTTGATTGGCAGAGTGGGCGGATTTCCTGTGCTTGCAGGGGTGCTTGTGTCATATTCCGTTATGAGATATGGCAGCTTTGCAAGGAAAAATATGGCATGCTATATGGGCATCTATATACTGACATGGTTTATCGGCACGGTAGTGTTATTCATTGCAAAATACTCAGGCTGGGGCAATATCAAAAAGCTTGGTCCGGCGCAGTATTTCAAGGCACTGTACGGCTCAACCCTGTCAGAGATATGGGGGTATTTTTTTGCAATTGTGCTCATGCTGACAGTGATTGTTTCAATTTTTCCGCTTACCGTGATAAAAAGCAGGAAAATATATGCACGGTATGTGTTGGGAAATACGCTTTTTTGGACGATAATACTCATACCGCTTAGGTTTATAGACAAGAAATTTGTCAATCACAAGGTGATGTGGCAGGCCGGCTGTATGATGGCCTTTGCTGTGCTTTTGCTTGTGCTGGAGCTTTTCGTTGTATACAGACTGGTGAAATACAGGTATTGCGATGAACATGCAGACAGGAAAGTGCGCATTCACAGACGCAGGGTTCGAAGGAAAACCATAAAAGCTGTAATAGTCATTGTGCCGGTCGTTGTCATTGCAATTATTGTTGTTTACACATATTTCATGTCGCCTTCAAACGAGCCGGCTGAGTATGAAAAGGTCGCAAGCTGTATCACAAATGATGACAGGCTTGGGCCTATGGTATATGACAGTCAGGTGTATATTCCGATAACCATAGAGCTTGACTATGCAGGGACTGGCAGTCCGCTTGGCTATATTGTATACAAGGATCAGGACTATAGCAGCAGGTACTATGAGGTTGCAGCATCAAACCTCTTATATATGAATAAGAACGGTGACGATACATATTTACAGATGGCGGGCAACGCATCAAATTCCTACAAGAAGCTGTCTGTAGTTGAAAAAAGCAATTCATGGAAGGACTGCAGTGTTTTTCTCATGTGGGATGAGGAGTGGCAGTCAGAGTCGCGCTACAGCAAGGATGTCACAGGCTATACGGAGTGCGATGAGGATTTCATAAAAAGTCTTGAGGATACCTTTGGCGCAGTGAAAATAAATCCGGCAGACTTTAAGGATTATGATGCCTATTTTACAATAGAGGGCTACAAATCCATGAAGGATGCCATAGAAAGTGACAGTCATGTGGGCACCTGGGTGGGCTGCATACTGGCAAAAGACGATAAATTTTACTATGGCAGCTACGACAATGAAATCACAGGCGGACAGCTTCAGATGCTGCGCCATGTGCTCGGCGGTAATTGATATAGCATTTAATTTTTGCCGAAAGAAAATTAAAGTAAAAAGAAATAAAAAAAGGATTTTTAAAAATCACGTCGAATAATAACTAGTGTAGAGCATAATTAGTGTAGAGCACTATTAGTGTAGAGCACTATTAGTGTAGAGCATAATTAGTGGAATGTATTTGTTACATTTGTGTGTGAATAGCAGCAGAACATAACGACTGTGACAGCGAGGAGGCAGATAAATGACTATTCGCGAGCAGATAGAAAAACGTGAGCAGGAAATACTTAGTCCGTTCGCATGCCTGAGCATCAACTCAAGAGGCAGGGACTATGATGAGCCGCAGTGCGATATCAGGCCTGTTTTTCAGCGGGACAGGGACCGGATACTGCATAGCAAGGCATTCAGGCGTCTGAAAAATAAGACACAGGTGTTTCTTACACCAAAGGGCGACCATTACCGCACACGTATGTCGCATACACTTGAGGTGTCGCAGAATGCCAGGACAATAGCCAAGGCACTGAGACTGAATGAGGATCTGGTGGAGGCTATAGCGCTGGGACACGATCTGGGGCATACACCGTTTGGACATGCGGGTGAGCGTATCCTCAATGAGATATACGAGGGTGGCTTTAAGCATAATGAGCAGAGTGTGCGCATAGTGGAGAAGCTCGAAAAGGACGGAGCAGGACTCAATCTGACCTGGGAGGTCAGAGATGGTATGCTAAATCACCAGACATCGCTCATGCCACACACCTTAGAGGGCAAAATAGTCAGGCTTTCAGACAAGATAGCCTACATAAATTCAGACTTTGATGATGCAATCCGCGCACAGCTTCTGTGCGAGGATGATATACCGCTTGAGATAAGAAACACGCTTGGACACAGCACCAAGGCCAGGCTCAATCATATGGTGCACAATATCATCACAAACAGCATGGGAAAGGACGATATATGCATGTCAGAAGAGTCCGCGCAGGCAATGCAGGATTTGCGTAAATTCATGTTCGCAAACCTCTATAACAATCCAGTCGCAAAAAGCGAGGAGAAAAAGGCCAAGGCGATGCTCAAGCAGCTTTACTTCTATTATATGGAGCATATAGAGGAGCTGCCGCAGAAATACCTCGCCATGCTAGGTCAGGGGGATGACAAGGGGCGCATCATATGCGACTATATATCAGGCATGACAGACCAGTATGCCACCACGAAATTCCACGAGTATTTCGTACCGGTAGCCTGGGAAATAGATGGATATTAAGATTTTCACCGGGCGCCAACAAAGATGAACAGTAAGGGGATGATAAAATGCCGTACTACTCTGACGAGCTTGTAGAGGAGGTACGTTCGCGAAATGACATAGTCGATGTCATAGGAAGCTACGTGCATCTTCAGAAAAAGGGAAGTACCTATTTTGGATTATGCCCATTCCATAACGAAAAGACAGGATCCTTTTCCGTCTCACCGAATAAGCAGATGTACTATTGCTTCGGCTGTGGAGCCGGAGGCAATGTATTTACATTTCTCATGCAGTATGAGAACTTCACCTTTCCAGAGGCCATGCAGGAGCTTGCAGACCGTGTGGGAATTGAGCTTCCAAAGCAGGAGATGACCTCAGCACAAAGGAGGGAGGCAGACAGGCGCACACAGCTGCTTGAGATAAATAAAGAGGCTGCAAAGTATTTTTATATGCTGCTTCGTGGACCGAGAGGACAAAGGGCGCATGAGTATTTCAAAAAGAGAGAGCTGTCCGATGAGACAATGCAGAAGTTCGGGCTTGGTTACTCGGACCAGTACAGTGATGATCTGTACAAGTATCTGCGCAGCAAGGGCTATGATGATGAGATACTTAAGGAGACAGGTCTTGTGACGATAGATGAGGTCAGAGGCGGGCACGATAAGTTCTGGAATCGTGCAATGTTTCCGATTATGGATGTGCACAACCGCGTCATAGGCTTTGGAGGCCGGGTGATGGGTGACGGAGAGCCAAAGTATTTAAACTCTCCGGAGACAAAGATATTTGATAAGAGCCGTAATCTTTACGGACTTAATATAGCAAGGAGCACGAGGAAAAACCAGCTCCTTTTGTGTGAGGGCTACATGGATGTCATAGCACTGCATCAGGCGGGCTTTGACAATGCGGTGGCGTCGCTTGGTACGGCGCTCACGAGCGGACATGCCTCACTATTAAAGAGATACACCAATGAGGTGTATCTGACATATGACAGTGATGGCGCCGGGGTAAAGGCAGCGCTGCGTGCGATTCCGATACTCAAGGAGGTAGGCATCACAACAAAGGTCATTAACATGCGGCCGTACAAGGACCCGGATGAGTTTATCAAGGCGCTTGGCGCACAGGAGTATGAGGAGCGTATCAAAAAGGCTGAAAACAGCTTTATGTTTCAGATACGGATCATGCAGGCAGGCTATGATATGGACGATCCCGAGTCAAAAACCGCATTTTATAATGAAATCGCAAAGAAGCTGCTTGGTTTTACCGAGGAGCTTGAGCGGACAAACTATACGCAGGCAGTGTCAAGAGAGTACAGCATACCATACGACGACTTAAGAAAGCTCGTAAACAGTATGGCAATGAAGGGCGGTATCGTAAAGCCCCAGACAAAGCTTAAAAGTGGAATCAATGAGAAAAATAAAAAGGAGGATGGCATGAAGCAGTCGCAGAAGCTTCTCCTCACATGGCTCATAGAGGATAATTCACTTTTTGACAGGATAAAGGGGCGTATCAGTGCAGATGACTTTACCGAAGAGCTGTACCACAAGGTGGCTAAGGAGGTTTTTTCACAGTACGAGACCACGCATACAGTAAATCCGGCCAGGATAGTAAGCATGTTTACCGATGAGGACGAACAGCGTGAGGTGGCAGGGCTTTTCAATGCCACAATCCATCAGGTGGAGGGAAAAAATGACAAGGCAACCGCACTCAGGGAGACTGTTGTCCGTATCAAGCAAAACAGCATAGACTACCGCTCAAAGCATCTGGCACCTACAGATATGGAGGGCATGATGAGGATTATTGAGGATAAGCGTGCACTCGAAGAATTGCAAAAAATACCAGAATAAAGAGGAAAATAAAATGGCAAAGAAAAAGGAACAAAAAGACATGGCACAGGAGCAGGAGCTGAGACTGAAATTCCAGCAGAAGCTTATTGAGA
>ERZ1026954.214-NODE-214-length-7625-cov-4.526684_pt1 | contig 7625 bp, 10 predicted proteins | sample MGYA00519251_ERZ1026954 | MGnify/ENA primary metagenome ERZ1026954 (study PRJEB26926, sample SAMN06164853) | human gut metagenome | biome: ENVO:00009003; feature: ENVO:2100002; material: ENVO:00002003 | host: Homo sapiens | place: USA | collected 2012 ... | reverse complement strand
ACGAGATTAGCGAGTGTCTCGTGGGCTCGGAGATGTGTATAAGAGACAGTATCAGGGAAGATACACATATCTTCGATTGCATTGGGAATCCGCTTTTTCAGCTTGTAGGACTTGGAATAAGTCTTGAAGTTGCAGGTACAGCCTGTGTACTCCTGCCGTTCCAAAATCCCTGCAATGGACTGGTTGCCCCAGTGGTACGGTCTTTCCGGCATCGGCTTTTTCTTTCGCTTGGCATAGAGTGCCTTTGCGGTCATAATCTGCTTTTCTTCCAGAATCCTTGCAATCTGCTCCGGGCCTTTGCCGTCAATGCAAAGGTCGAAGATGAGCTTGACTACCGGAGCCGCTTCTTCATCCAGAATCCAGTGATCCTTGTCCTCCGGGTCACAGCGGTATCCGTAGGGCGGTTTGCCCATGTGCTTCCCACTGGTTCCTCTCTGCCGCAAACTGACACGGACTTTCTTGCTGGTATCACGGGGATACCACTCGTTGAACAGATTACGGATTGCGGCGAAGCCCTCGCTGTCTCCCCGGTTGCTGTCTACGCCATCATTTATAGCGATAAAGCGGACATCATAACTCGGAAAGATAATATCCGTATATTGTCCAACAGTCAGATAGTCACGACCAAAGCGGCTGAGGTCTTTGACCAGCCAGCAGCCCACAAGCCCCTGCTTGACAAGCTCAAAGCCTTCCTGCACACCGGGACGATTGAATAATGAGGTGTGATAGCGATAGCGGCAAAAAGCTAATAAAATCAATGGTTTTGCGGACAGCGGATAGACAGGGAATGTGTTAAAAACTGAATACGCACACAAGCGGCGTTACCTTAACCCCTTTTGGGGAGAAAGTAACGCCGTTTTTTTATGCCCGCAGGAAAGGAGGTGCAGCCGGAATGTATTTCACAAAGGGCAAGCAGCGGGCGTTTGAATTGCTCATGCAGCAGAAGCCGGGATTTGACCGCTATCAATCCGGTTGTGCCGGAGATGATGAAGATTGCGGCACTTGCCGTTTCTACCGCCCCGGGTGGAAATATGAGTTTTGCGTTTTCAAAGAGTGTCCCTATTGCCCCGGCAAAAGGACGCGGAAAACGCACGCCAGCATGGACAAATAGACGGGCAAAAGCCCTTGTGCCATGCGGCTTTGCAGACGCGAAAACGGCAAAGGGCATATTGCAATACCAAAACAGCCGAAAACGGCTTTCTAATTGTCCACGCATACCAAGAGAGGAAGTGAGGAAATATGGCAGTTTTCAGAGTGGAGCGAAATACGGGATATACCGTTATGAGCAACCACCACTTGCGAAACAAGGAATTGTCCTTAAAGGCAAAGGGCTTGTTGTCGCAAATGCTTTCGCTGCCCGAAGATTGGGATTATACCCTTGCGGGCTTATCCCATATCAACCGGGAGAAGATCGACGCAATCCGCGAAGCGGTAAAGGAACTCGAAAAAGCCGGATATATCGTGCGCAGCCGGGAGCGCGACGAAAAGGGACGCTTGCGGGGCGCAGATTACGTCATATACGAGCAGCCGCAGCCGCGAGAGCCGGAAGCAGCTACCAGCGGCGGACAGCCGCCTATATTGGATTTACCTACATTGGAAAATCCAACATTGGATAATCCAACGTTGGAAAAACCTACGCAGGAAAAACCTACGTTGGAAAATCCAACGCAATTAAATAAAGATATATCAAGTAAAGAACAATCAATTACTGATTTATCAAGTACCCATTCCATTCCTTTCCATTCCCTAAATCCCTTGCCTTATGAGCAGGACGAAGCGGCTGCGCCGCCGGAAAGGAAAAGAACGGAAGCGAAAAGCAATAGCGCAGTAGAGATTTACAGGGAGATTATCAAGGACAATATCGAATACGACCATCTCATTCAAAACTGCAAAATTGACAAAGACCGTTTGGACGAGATTGTAGAAATCATGCTGGAAACCGTCTGCACAGCCCGAAAGACAATCCGTATCGCCGGGGACGACTACCCCGCCGAATTGGTGAAATCCAAGTTTTTGAAGCTGAACAGCAGCCATATTGAGTTTGTTTTGGATTGCATGAGGGAGAACACAACCAAAGTGCGCAACATCAAGCAGTATCTAAAAGCGGTGCTGTTCAACGCGCCGAGTACCATTGACAGCTACTATACCGCCCTTGTCAATCACGACTTATACGGCGGCGAATGAGCATAGCCGCAGTTTACCGGGAAAGGAGTTGATACCTTGCAGGAGGAAGTAACCCAAAAAACGATTGCCCTATACGTCAAAGTGGGAAAAGGCGCGGCGCGGCTTACCGAACAGGCGTTGCAGAAAGCAATCCAAAAGTTTTTGGAGCAGAAAAGCAAGCCCGCGCATGGGAAACAGACCATGCGGCAGCTTATGAAGCAGAACGCGGGTGTTTCCAACATCGAGATCACCGACAGCAATATTAAAGCCTTTGAGAGTACGGCGAAGAAATACAACATAGATTTTTCGCTAAAAAAGGTTAAGGGCGAGCAGACCCGTTACCTTGTGTTTTTCAAAGGCCGGGACGCGGACGTTATGACCGCAGCGTTTCAAGAGTTTTCCGCAAAGAAGCTGAACCGGGAGAAAAAGCCCTCTATCCGCAAAGCCCTTGCCGCTGCAAAGGACAAGGCAAAGCAGCTTAACGCCGCCCGCGACAAGGTAAAGAAAATGGACAGGGGGCGCGAGATATGAAGCAGATCAACTACAAAAAGCTGATACTTCCGAATATCCCCTATGTGTTCTTTGTCTATCTCTTTGATAAAGTCGGACAGGCGGTGCGGCTTGCCCCCGGCGCGGATATTTCTGCAAAGATACTGAATATCACACAAGGATTTTCCGCAGCCTTTGAAAACGCCTTGCCGAGCGTTTACCCGTTGGATTTGCTTGTCGGCATTGTCGGTGCGGTGATTATCCGCTTGATAGTCTATGTCAAAGGGAAAAACGCGAAGAAATACCGCAAGGGCGCGGAGTACGGCTCTGCCCGATGGGGAAACGCCGAAGATATTAAGCCCTACACCGACCCGGTATTTCAAAACAACATCATTTTGACACAGACGGAACGCCTTACCATGAACAGCCGCCCGAAGCAGCCGAAGTACGCAAGAAATAAGAACGTCGTCGTGATCGGCGGCAGCGGCAGCGGAAAAACAAGGTTTTTCGTCAAGCCGAATTTAATGCAGCTTCATTCCTCTTACGTCTTGACAGACCCGAAAGGTACGGTTTTGATTGAGTGCGGGAAGCTGCTGCAACGGGCGGGCTACCGCATTAAGGTACTGAATACGATTAACTTCAAAAAATCTATGCACTACAACCCCTTTGTGTATATCCGCAGCGAGAAAGATATTTTGAAGCTGGTAAATACGTTGATAGCGAATACCAAAGGTGAGGGAGAAAAAAGCGCGGAGGATTTTTGGGTAAAGGCAGAACGGCTTTTGTATTGCGCGTTGGTGGGCTACATCTGGTACGAAGCCCCCGCCGAGGAAATGAACTTTATTACCCTGTTGGAACTTATCAACGCCAGCGAAGCCCGCGAGGACGACGAGGAATATCAAAGCCCCGTCGATTTGCTGTTTGCCGACTTGGAAGAACGCGACCCCGACCATTTCGCGGTGAAGCAGTACCGAAAATATAAATTGGCGGCGGGCAAAACCGCAAAATCAATCCTCATTTCTTGCGGTGCGAGGCTCGCTCCTTTTGATATAAAGGAATTGCGCGATCTTATGTCCTACGACGAATTAGAACTTGACACGTTAGGCGACAGAAAAACAGCTTTGTTTTTGATTATGAGCGATACGGACAGCACCTTTAACTTCCTGATCTCCATGATCTACACGCAGCTTTTCAATCTGCTCTGCGATAAGGCAGATGACCAATACGGCGGCAAGCTGCCAGTCCATGTGCGGTGCCTGATCGATGAGTGTGCTAACATCGGTCAGATTCCGCAGCTGGAAAAGCTGGTGGCTACCATCCGCAGCCGTGAGATCTCGGCGTGTCTGGTCTTGCAGACCCGCAGCCAGTTGAAAGCCATCTACAAGGATAATGCGGATACCATCGTGGGCAACATGGACAGCCAGATTTTCCTCGGCGGCAGCGAGCCTACTACCCTGAAAGAGTTGTCTGAAGCACTAGGGAAAGAAACAATCGACAGCTACAACAATTCTGATACCCGTGGCAATAGCCCAAGCTATGGAACCAACTATCAAAAACTCGGTCACGATGTGCCATAATAACTCGTGATGAATTCAGTTGCCCTAAATTCATACGAGCAGGGACACGACCAACTGGATTCAGAGAATGAATACATACAGGAGGTTCTAGTATGAACAAACTGCTTTCTTGCCATTATAACATGGACACCAACCGAGTGGAAGCCCGGTTCGCAGATGGCACTACCCTTGCCATTGACTGCATCGCCATCGAGGATGAGTACGGAAACACTCCCGCACAGCGGGCAGAACTGGACTGGCTGCTGTATAATAAGCCCCTGGAGTATGCCCAGCTTGTGCTAGGTGGAGAGATTGAGCATTATCTCTTGCTCGGCTGTGACCACGGCAGACTGGAAGATTGATCTTTAATTAAAATACCCGAAGCAAAACAACAACCCTCTACTTGCAGTCGTTGCAGATAGAGGGTTATTGTTTTGATTTGATAATTAGTATTCTTTCAGGTTCAAATGAGATATACTTGCTTGATACTCAAGAAAACGAATCGTCCGATGTTCGATATCAAAATCACTTACTCCTCTTGCGATGGTAAGTTCCCACTGGAGTTTAGCACAATTAGAAACCATATAACCTGTTTCCTGTTCAAAAACCACATATATGTATGAATCTGAATCTGGAATATTGTAATATGGCGCATTTTGATCGGTATTTCGCAAATGATACAAACGAAACTTCAATTGGGTAGAATCAGTTATAGCTCCATTATTGAGAAGACAATTTAGTGCATTGTAGTTCAACATCTTGGCAAAAGCATCTGAAAAATCCGTCAATTTCACTTCTTCTATATCTGCTTTTTTGTTTAGCCATTCTTGAAGTTCGCCAACACTAAGAACATTATGATTAGAAGCCATCGTTATTTAACCCAAACCATTCCAGAAAATTCGATGCTTGACTGCCATGTCGCTTTGGTTAAGTTATAGGCTTGTAAGCTAGAAGACTTGACAATGACTTTGTTTATATCGCTGCTCAGTTTGAAATCACCAATTTTAACACTTCCGGTCATTCCCGCAGTCGCGGGACGTGTCACAAAATGTCTTCCCGTACCAAAAGTCGCATACGGTTTTTCATCACCCAACATACTAGTAGTTTTTACCGTTATTTGCTTATACCGGAATGAACTATATACAGCGTTTCCATCCCACTCGATATATAGTTCGCAGTCTTCACTACTTCCGCTTCGAACAACGGCTGCAGAGATAACGGCATTTCCATTTGCATGAGTGGAAACATCCGACTTCAACTGATTAAGATGCCGTTCATACGCTTCCGCACTATCAAAGTATAGCGTAGGAATTTCAACTGTGGAATTTTCTGCTGTTCTACTATCAAATGCAGCTGATGCCGCCAAAGCAGTAGAGATAGCCAGAACAATGGCCATAAGTGCCGATAAGAATTTCTTCATATTGATTTCTCCTTTTAATTTTTTAAACATATTTGAAACTTTGTAATAAAATCTCATTACCATGCATCGAGGAACATACCAACGATAAGCATTAACATTCCCAGAATAACTCGTGCGCCAAAAAGAGCACCATCTGCTTCATTTTTGTCGGTACTTTTAATTGCTTTCACTAAAAAACCGGGGAACATTGCGCCCAAAATTGCCATTAAAACAACTAAAACGTAGTGCATGACTTTCCTTTCTATGATATAAGTCAAACCGTTCCAGCGGTCTGATACCCTTGGCCGTTATATTTAAACGTTGCATTGCCTCTTGCAATAATTGTTGTCTTTTTTTGAGGAGTAAAGTTTATCGACATTCCAACTTGTTTCCACTGAAGCGCAACATCAGCGGAAAACGTTACGCTTACAGTTGAATGTGCATATGCAACGAAAATCTGAATTGTTTCCATATTTGAAGAATTCGATTGAGTACCCACGCCAACGGTTCCACTTATATGTTTTCCATAGGTAGATGTGTTCTGGTGATTGATAATAACAGGAGTTCCAACAACACCCCCACTTTGGCTTGTGTCCATATCCACACTACTGCTCAATCCAGCACTGTTTCCCGTGCTTGCGTAACAGTAGGATACTTCGCCTACAGCACTAGCCGTTTTCGTTGCAAGTTGATGTGAACTAGAGTCAGCTGCTATCCAACCGATGCCAAAACTATCAATGCCTACGTAGATAGGTCTCTCCGACCATTTTATATCATATGCAATTGTTACCTTCTGCCGACTACCACTTCCTGCAAGACCATAAAGGAACTTGACTGTTGCACTGGATCTTGCAATACCGGTTCTTTCATTTGGCGCATACAAATAATCAAATGCGTCTTCGATGCCATCGTACTCTTCAATTATCGCAATTTGCGATTCAGAGAATCCTCGCTCAACCAGTACGGAACTTGGCTGCTCAGCTAATTCAAGCAAATGTTGTTTCAAGTCCTGTGGCGTGAGTTCTCCAGAAGAAAGCATCTCCTCAATCATATCTTTTTCCGAGCCAAAGACTTCTTGAACATCATCAACATATTGTGTTATATCCGTGTTCTCAAAATCGAATATTCCGTCTTTGAGCAAAGGATAATCCGACAAATCTGTTGCCGATGCCGATGCGATAGGAAGTGACTGCAAAATTGGGATAGAAGCACTTACGCCGACCAGTTTCAAAAAATTCCTTCGTGCAATTTTTTTTCATAGGAATACCTCATAAAAATTTGTCCCAATAGATGGTCTCACTTACATATTTTTGCTTTCTGCATCGGTAACACCTACTTTCAACCTAACTTTATTTTTTAATGTGTAGTCGTAGATGTGATAGTTTCACTCCGTCCATCAGAATAATTAAATGTTGCGGAATACTCCAGCTTGTAAGATTTTCCCGGTTTGGTATTGTAGTTACTGCTTGCCATGCAGTTCGAGGTCGTGCTTGTATTTGAACAGTTGCTTACTCTCTGCCATGTTCCAAAGGTTCCTTTTTCATAGAGAGTACCGGAAACGCTGATACTTTTTATGCCAGTTCTCGTTTGAGCATCAACCTGATAGTAGGTCTGGTAGATTGAACCGTTAACTGTGCTGTTTCCAATATACCGACCAGACTGCCCTACAGCCAAGGCAGAGCACGCTAGGCTCAAGATCATCACCGCTGAAAGAACAATAGACAAGAAACGTTTTTTCGACATAGACAATGTACCTCCAATTTTTTGCTCCCAATAGGAGCTTTTGCTTAGTCAACGTAATTCGCCTTGTATTTGTGACAGCTTTTTTGAAAAGTTTTCTGGTTTTTGTTACATTTGTACACTTATATAAAAAAGCTCCATGCTATTTGTTAATTTCGACAAACAGCATGGAGCTTCATATTAAAATATGTTTTCAGCGATTCTCACGATCTCATCTCGTGAGATGTTTCCCATAATCGTGTTTGAAACGCCTCCTTGCTCCCAGCTTAAAATATAAA
>ERZ1026954.210-NODE-210-length-7689-cov-4.077548_pt1 | contig 7689 bp, 8 predicted proteins | sample MGYA00519251_ERZ1026954 | MGnify/ENA primary metagenome ERZ1026954 (study PRJEB26926, sample SAMN06164853) | human gut metagenome | biome: ENVO:00009003; feature: ENVO:2100002; material: ENVO:00002003 | host: Homo sapiens | place: USA | collected 2012 ... | reverse complement strand
CTACACACTGCATATCGTCGGCAGCGTCAGATGTGTATAAGAGACAGGTATTATGAAAAAGAAGATGTTGATATTTTGATATTCCATATAGACTATCTTAAACATAATACTGTAATGGCATTTCCGTCAGTTTTGGTATTTAAGGAAATACCGGATTTTGTAGATTACGAAATATCCTCAAAATATGTTGCAGATATAGTAAAAGGAACTGTAGAAATTCAAAAGTGATACATAACGGGGATAAATCAGTTACCACACTTTGAAAATCTATTGCATACTTTCGCTATGCAGTATAAAATCAAAGTTCAGGGGAATATTGAAACCGTTTGTCTGCTTTCAAAGAAACCTTGATTTTCTGCGGTTTGTGGGATAATAAAGAGAGATTAGAGCCTCAGGCTGTAAAGATTTTAACCAGCATAAATGCGCTGCCGTCCAATGACTGTTACCATCATAGCGATAATTATGGCGAAGACAGAATGCAAGGATCTGTTGTTTGATCTTTTTTAGAGCAAGCTTATGATCATCCCGCATGCGAAGGAATTCCTTTATCTGCTCATCTGTGGCAGTTTGTATGTGAACAGGACTGTAGTTATGTTGAGCCAAACATTTCGCAATAATCTCAGCATCACGTTTATCTGTCTTAATACGCTTTTTGCTGCGCTGTTCCAGCATAGTAGTTGGAGCAAGTATTATACACTCCACATGCTGTGAAGTCAGCTGATGATAAAGTGTAAAACCTAGGCAAATTGTAAAGGAATTATGTAGTATGCAACCACACAAAATCATGGGGTGGTAAATTACATAAAAAAATATTTGATGTTACGTATGGATTAGATTCTAGATGTCAGAAATATAGAAACATGTATGACAATTATAATGGATTCTATGTGGTTTCTATTGACCATCTAATGATATTAGTAAAAACAGAGACATATACATATGATAAAGTGAAATATGCTGAAGTTATGATTGCGTATATGACTCGCTCGCTTTATTGGAAGCCATTTGGATAACAAAGTAAAATATTAAAGATCGTTCAGGGGATAGATGATGGAAGCGTGGATTAATAATATTATTGAATATTTAAAACAAGTGGCTATGCCTATTCTATTTTTATTGTTTATCTTTTTTGTCACTGTCGCTATTAGAATGTTTCAGGAAGAATGGAGAGATAAATATTATGATGAAGCTGCATTTGGAAAGACATATTTAATTGCGCATGGCATGGCGTGCGGCTTTGCATTTATCTATTCAGGTATAATGTATTTTGTTCCTAAAAATGGATCTGGTGTAGCAGCATTTCTGATGTTGGTACTATTTTATTGGTTCATGATAAAGATTGTTATTACCCAAAATGCAGATAATGGAGGATATATAGAAAACTTTGAAGGTGCTTCGGGGGCAATTATGTATGTGACATCAGCTCTTTCTCCAGTAGTGTTTGTGGTAGTACATGCTTTATTAGGGGGCATTAGTTTTTTTCTGTATAAGCGAAATGACAATGATGAGGATTGGAAAAAAAGGATTATCAGAAGAGCGATTGATTGTGTTGAGGCATTGGTTGCTACAATTATTGTAAAGCTATTTGTGCCACACTCCTTTATTCAAAATCCATGGATAAATTCAATTATCATTGCAGTATTTACACTGATCATTCCATTTTTTAATGATTGGTTATATGAGCGTTTTTCTTTAGATTAACATTACAATAAGATATTTGGGAGGCGATAAAAGTGTATACGGTTGATATCAAAGGTGCTCAGACGATACTAGGATACACTGAGGTATTTGGTGAAAAAAAGCCAGAGTTAATAGATGAAATAAAGAAGTTAAATGTCCATAAGGCAATTTCTATTATTAGTGAATTAATACAGGTTAGAGATGCAAAATGTAATCCAGTGTACATATGTGGTACAGAGTACACATTTCCATTTGATATGGTATTAAAAAGGGAATTCGGTGGAATGAAACCTTCTTCCCCTAAAGAAATGTTTGCTATGGATAATCTTCATATGGATAAGCATATTGTTTCGTTACAAATGCTGCTTATCTTACTAAAGAAGATATTGATCTATGGAAATATGGAAACTTTAGATTGTGACGAATATGATATTACTCATGATGATTATCAAGAGATAATAAAGTTACAATTGCTTGTTGCGGATATTGTCGCTGAGCAGAATAAAAAAGAGTTTAGCGTAGATCATTTTTTATATTCGAATTATCATTTGAACTATCCAAAGAATGTTGCATCAGAGTTTTTACGAATGTACTATATGATGGAAAAGCTTAGTCGCAACGTGGAAAACTTTGATGAAGATGTGAGAGGTGAATATCGAGACTACTATTCAGCATTCAGTAATAAGTATGGTATAACGCCTACAGAGTATAGTTCATTCTTGTTTGGCGAATTACAACCATATTATGAAGGTAAGAATGCCTTAGCGTACAACAGTGTATGGAGAAATGCAGCTGAGTATTATAAGAGTACAAAGAATGTTGACAAGATTCAGAGAGCGTTAGATATTCTTCAAATTAATCCGGATGAATATAGAGAATGGGCCTTGAACACAGAAGAAACAGAATGGGATTTTAGTGCATTCTTTGCAAATCCATTGATATCTGATGGAAAAGGAAAACATATTTCGATTAGCGATATTACGCTGAGAAATGCATTTTTTGAAAAGATGTTCTGGCTTATTCGTGACTGTTACCCAATGGAAGATTCAAGAGCCATGGCTTTTTTCGGACGTTTGTATGAAAAATACATACAAGAATTAACAGAAAAAGTTACAAATGATATATATAAATTTATTCCTGAATTCGAATTCAAAATAGGTAGAGAAAAGAAAAAGTCGTCTGATGCATATATTCGTAAAGACAAAACATTACTGGCGATTGAGGCTAAGGGGTTTTCGGTACTGATAGACTGCATGATAAAAAATGAGAAGGTTGAAGATAATAACAAAAAGTTATTTGTAAAACCTATACTTCAAGCCGATAAATGTATCGTGAACACTATTTCTAGTAGACCGGAGTTTGATGAAGTCGACGAAATATTTATTGTTTCGGTAACAATGGATAATGTGAATGCTGTTCCAAACTATTATAATAGTATTCATCAGGAAATAGAGCAAAACAAGCAAAGTGGTTTAGTAAAGTATTATTTCAATTTGAATATTGAAGAATATGAAATGCTAATGTACTTGGTTGAAAATAAAAAAGACGTTTTTGAATTATTGAGAAACTATTTTGATAATCCGATATTAAAGCCATTCTCTAACTATTTGAGAGAATGTTATCCGGAGATTGTAATGACCAAGTTTATGTCAGATTGTTATAATGAGGCTTCAAGAGAAATGAGAAAACTTCTATGGGATTAGTAATACTGCTTTTAGATGTATATAATTAGGTGTAAAAGTCATTTTGATTTTTGACCTAAAGAAATACGCGGACAAGAATAATGCTTGTACCGGTAGCAGTATTTCTAACATTATTAGTCGGTAAAGGTGTAACAATAAATCGGCGTACCTGCTGTATGTTAGTTCAGACAGGCTGTTTGTACGCCAAGTAGTAACTGGTTAACTAAGGCAAACGGTAAAATCTCAAAAGGGTGTAAAAGCCCGATTTTACGCGGAGTTCGCATAATGTTAAAGCCCTGTCTGAAGATTCCGCATATAGAGACAATAGTTGCACTACATCGGACAGATTTGTAAGAATCCTTGATTTTAAGCATTTTGAGAGTTTTTTTAGGTTTGACCAGAGTGACCGAAAAACATACAAAAAGGCAATTTCTGATGGAGTAAATGTGTCTGTGGTATTGGACTGCGGCTTCGGAAACACATCAAAGGAAAAGTAATATTTTTATCATTCAACTAAATAACAGAAGCGTGAAAGACCGTTCATTTTCAAGAAAAATTGAAAGTGAGCGGTCTTTCTTTGTATCTGAAAGTCATCGTATCAGATGGATTTCAGAATAGATGAATTCGATGTATTCGAGAAAGGCGATTTTATGGAGACAATACGGAATGTGGAGATAAATGAGCAGGCATATGAAATACAGCTGCAGGGATTATTTGTATTGTAAAAAGCAATACATGGTGGTACGCTATAAGAAACAGGAGGTGCATACTATGGCAACAAAAACTGCAAATGTAACAGCGCGAATTCAACCGAATATAAAAGAGCAGGCAGAGGCAATTCTTGACAGACTTGGAATTCCTGTATCTGTATTCATAGATATGACTTACAGACAGGTTATTATGCGTGATGGAGTACCATTTTCACTTGATATTCCGGATAAACTTGTTACAAGAGATTCTATAACACAAGCTGAATTTGATACGATGATGCAGACCGGGCTTACACAGGCAAAAAAGAACGATTCTGTATCTGTTGATGAGGCTTTTAATCAATTAAAGTCGGAGATATAGTGCATGAATGAATATGAGGTAAGGGTAACAAGGCAGGCATTAGAGCAGATGAAAGAGATAGTTCATTATATTTCAAATGATCTAATGGCACCGGATGCAGCAGGCAATCTGCTTGACAAGATGAAAGCAGAGATTACTAAGTTGTCGAGTTTTCCGAAAAAACATGCCTTGATTGATGAAGAGCCATGGGGGATTGAGGGAGTACGCAAGATTGTTGTTAAAAAACTTCCTGATTTATTATTGGGTTGATGATGAAAATAACTGTCAGCAGGACGATCCGTGGACCATATGCTTTAATTCACGCTGAAGCAGATTATCTGCGACACTGCTGGTTTTAATGGCTTTTGCCATCCGCCTGTAAGGATTAGGACCTCTATAAGGGCATGACAGATTGAATTTATCCATCAGATGCCGGATCTTTTTGAGATTAATAACCACGGGTGGATCCATGTGAAGAAGAGCAATATAGATGCCTTTTGCGCCTTTGGAATAACCATGCATTTTATATGCAAGTATTTGTTCAAAGTCCTCTCTGTCCTGCTGTTCCCGTTGCGCTCTTGCTGGGGCAGCATTCAGCCATGCGTAATAACCGCTTCTGGAGACTCCGGCTATAGCACAAAGTGTTTTTATGGACATGGTGTTATGACTTTGTTGCATGGTATTGTAGATTATTTCAAAAATACAGTAAGAATCGTTCATGAGCAATGCACCTGCTTCCTTGTAGTTCTGATTGAGGAAATTTTTTAAGAACTCCATTTCCTGTTTCAGGTAATCTACTTCTTGTTGCAGTTGTTTGATCTTATCAGCATCAGAAGAGCTTTTTGAGTCAGAGTTGCTGAAAGTATCAGAGGATGGTACAGCACGAGATCTGAAGCCTTCGTGGAAGTTGCAGTACTTTTTAAATTCGATACGGATATAATTGGAAATGCTCCATACACGGCGTTCTCCGATAGTATCAATGTCAAAACCATGATCCTCAAGGATTTTTCTTGGAGAGATACCAGATTTATATTCTTTTAGAAATATCTCCTTGAATTCCTTAGTAAGATTGATCCTTGTATCCGTAACGCTGTAGATATAAGGGGGTTGACAGAGTAACTGTTGTTGTTCCTCAGTAAAAATTTTCTGCTCATGAAATCCTCCATTTCTGTGATTAGAATATCACATTTGGAAGAGGGGGCCAAGAAAAAGGTGTTACTTATGGAGTGTGTTTATAAACAGGGATACAAATGGTTAGGGTGTCCTAAAAGTAGGTACTACACTATTTGCGTGTCCACTGTTATGGGTATATTATAATAGGTTATGTGCATAAAACGAACAATTTGCGATGAGAGAGGTACGAAATCAATGTTGAGCATTAAGTTGTTTCCAGCAGAATATGGAGATTGTATTCTGTTATCTATAGGAAAAGAAAAACAATATAATATATTAATAGATGGTGGATTATCAAAGACTTATCAAAAGCATATAAAATCAGAAATACATCATATAAAAAAGATGAAACAGAAAATTGGTTTAGTTATATGCACACATATGGACAATGATCATATATGTGGACTTATTCAATTTTTAAAAGAAACAAGTTCAGATTTCGTCGAGAATATTTGGTATAATGGATTCCTTCAAATTGTTAATAGTCGATTTTACTCTCAAAAACATAATAGTTTTACAGATAGAGATAATAAAATTTTAGATGAAATTATTTCCCAAGGAATGATATCGGATACAGAGCAAGAAATTGGAATAAATGAGGGAATGTCTTTGGGGGTATTAATAGAAGAAAGCAAGATACCATTAAATTTAGTTGTTGAAGGACAAGCAATATGTTCGGAATTAGTTGAAAATAGACATGAAATTGCTCCGAATATATTTATTACAGTTTTAGGACCATCCCAAAATAATATCAGGGAATTGGAAGAACACTGGAAGAAGGATATGGTTTCTAGAAATTATATGTTTAGAGTATCTGACAAGATAAAATTAACAGAAGCATTTGAATACCAAATAGAACGTATTAAATCTATATATACAAATGAAAGCTTTAAAATTAGTGAGAATGAGGATTTGATGAAATATATTGGAGAATTAGCAGAAAAAGATGAATCTATAGCTAATAGAAGTTCGATTTCCTTTATTCTTGAGTATAATGATAGAAAGTACTTGTTTTTAGGTGATACAGTAATAGATAAAACAGTATTAAAAAATATTGAAAATGTGGTGGGATTTGAGTATCGTTTTTCAGCAATAAAATTACCACATCATGGAAGTCGTTATAATATTACGCATGATTTTATTGGGCGATATAGTGCTGATGAATATTACTGTTTAACAAATTCCGTAAAGTATGGTCACCCTGATTTGGAAGTACTTGCTACGATACTTTGTAGAGATTCAAAATTCAAAAAACTGATATTTAATTATCCTATAGATAAAGCATATTTTCTTAATAAAGAAGAATGGAAAGAAAAATATAATTATGAGGTTATCATTGGTGATGGAAAAACCATGGTGGAAAGGATGTTCGAATGAGAAAAATAGTTATAGGTCAAATAATACGAGATGGAAAAGTTATGGGAACAGGGTTTCTTGTAGAACCGGATATTGTAATGACGGTTAAACATAATGTTGTTACAGCTGATGAACTAATTACAGATGAATTCGAAGAAAAAGAAATTATGTTTCGTATGGAAGTTGGTGATGAAGTTGTTGGGAAAACAATTAATTTGCTAGAGGCGATAGAAAAAGGGATTGATTGTGTATTTATTAGATTGAATGAAGTACTATCCGAAACAGAGATGTATGAGTTGATTGATGTAAAAAATGAAATTGCAGGGGTTGGATGTCAGATAATAGGATTTCCTAAACTTGCATCCCAAAGGACAACTATGTTAGCTACTATATCAAATACACAAGAGGAACAACTGATAGTTAACATAAAAAAGGAAAACCAATTACAGAATTATGAGGGTGTTTCAGGATCTCCTGTAATAGCATTAGGAAATATTGTAGGTATTATCACAAAACAGAAAGATAGTGAGAGACTTGAGGCTTTACCTATAAAATATATTAATACAGTTTTGAAATGCGAAGAAATTTCAATTAAGAACAAGGAAATTCCTATTAATATTTCGGAGGAAACATTTAATTTAAGAAGCTTAACAGAAAAAGTGGAGCAAGTAATTTCAATGGTGGGTCCTAGATATAGCCTGTCTCTTATACACATCTGACGCTGCCGACGATATGCAGTGTGTAGATC
>ERZ1026954.208-NODE-208-length-7737-cov-3.625618_pt1 | contig 7737 bp, 7 predicted proteins | sample MGYA00519251_ERZ1026954 | MGnify/ENA primary metagenome ERZ1026954 (study PRJEB26926, sample SAMN06164853) | human gut metagenome | biome: ENVO:00009003; feature: ENVO:2100002; material: ENVO:00002003 | host: Homo sapiens | place: USA | collected 2012 ... | reverse complement strand
CTGCATATCGTCGGCAGCGTCAGATGTGTATAAGAGACAGGTGAGCTGCTGGTGCAGTATAACACCGGCGAAAATGATACGCTGGTGCTGTTCATTGGAGGCCGGGGGCTGTGGCAGTTCGTGACGGCAGAACAGGTGGAGCAGATCACGGCCCAGAACATGGAAACTGCGTGGAACGTTGCCCGACAGGGCGGCTATGAGGATGTTTCGCTGCTGGCAACGCAGGAGTTTGAACAGATCTTTGTTTTGAAAAAGTGAACGCTTTGCGGCACAGCAGAAGGGAAAACTGCCTTTTTTGCGCGTGCTATATCGTTTTAAGGTAAAGTGTGCTAGAATAGTACCATCAACGATTCAGGAGGGTATCCCATGCTCAAACGACTGCGCAAAGCGCACCCGATCTTATTCTGCGTTCTGGCAGAAGTGGTCTTTCTGGCAAGCCTGTTCGTAACAGATCTTGTCTTTACCATTGCATTGGTTCTTTTTCGGGCGGATTTTGCGTCCATTGATACATACCTCTACAGCACTCTGCAGGAGCTGGTGGGGGCCATGGTGGCAGTGCTGTTTCTGGTACGGACAGACCGTGCTGGGCTGCTGCGCCGCCGCGGCAGCGGCTTTTTCAATGGCCTGCTGGTGGGCATGTACCCGCTGGTGTTCATTGGCTACAATGCCTTTGGTTCGCTGGTGCTGGGCCGGCCGGAGAACGGCGTGCTGCAGCCTGCGGCACGCATCTGCACCTTCCTTGTCAGCATGGCCATGGTGGGTGTGGCCGAGGAATTCATCTTCCGCGGTGTCATTGCCCAGACCCTGCTGGAGCACTTTGGCACCAGCCGCGCCGGTGTGTGGAAGGCCTGCCTTTTGTCCGGTGTGCTGTTTGGTGCGGCGCACCTGACCAATATCCTCAGTTCGGCACCCTTCGGTGTGCTGATGCAGTGCGTGTTTGCAGCATCGCTGGGCACTCTTTTTGCGGCGATCTACTTCCGCACCGGCAATTTGTGGGTGACGGTATTCCTGCATGGTGCCATGGATATTTCGTCCATGCTCATCGGTGGGCTGTACGGCACCACTACCGTGGCCGATGCGGTGAGCGGCTACGATGCATCCATGCTGCTTTCGGTGCTGCTGTATCTGATCCCCACCGCAGTTCTGCTGCGCAAAAAGAAGCTGCCGGAGGTGCAGCTGTACTGGCACCAGTACGTAAAAAAATAAAGGCAGGATGCAAAAAATATCCTTGCATTTTGCACAGGGTTCTGGTATACTGTATCTGTTACCGTGGTACGGGGTTGGGAGTATGCCCGCTTTTTGGGAATGCCGTTTCCCGCCGCTGTTCCATTGGCACATAAAATTTTATAAAGAGGTATGTAACTATGAACAAGCAGGAAGTTATGGCCAAAGTCGCTCTGACCGAGAAGGACACTGGCTCCCCCGAGGTTCAGGTCGCTCTGCTGACCGCTCACATCAACGAGCTGAACGAGCACCTGAAGAAGAACCCGAACGATCACCACAGCCGCCGCGGCCTGATGAAGATGGTTGGCCGCCGCCGCAATCTGCTGGCTTATCTCCAGAAGAAGGACATCGAGCGTTACCGTGCTCTGATCGCAACTCTGGGTCTGCGTAAGTAATTTAAACAGAGGGCAGGTACCGCAAAGGTGCCTGCCTTTTGCTTTTGTATACAAATGGCAGCGGCTGCGTATTGCAGCAGTAAATCGAACGCCTGTGCCCCGAATGCTTTTTCATGGCGCGGACGGCTCACATCAACGGCAGAGACATTCCCCCGGTGGGGGAAATATCTCAAACAAAACCGGATGTGAACGGCACGGACGCTGGATTTATTGCTATGATGCGCGTGCCACCGCCTTTTGGATAGAAAAAATCCGAAAAAACAAGGAGGCAAAAACAATGGCAATTGAATTTGGTTCCCGCAAAGAGACCTTTGAGAACTACAAGGTCTACGAGACCATGCTGGCAGGCCGCCCGTTCAAGGTAGAAATGGGCAAAATGTGCGGTCTGTCCAACGCCAGTGCGCTGATCCGCTACGGTGAGACCTGCGTGATGTGCAATGTGGTCATGAGCCCCAAACTCCGCGAGGGCGTGGATTTCTTCCCCCTGAACGTGGAGTATGAGGAAAAGCTCTACGCCGCAGGCCGCATCCCCGGCAGCTTTATGCGCCGCGAGGGCCGCCCCGGCGAGCGCGCCATCCTGACCAGCCGCGTGGTGGACCGCCCCATGCGCCCGCTGTTCCCCAAGGAGATGCGCAACGATGTCTGCATCACCATGACCGTGATGAGCCTGGACCCCGATTGCAGCCCTGAGATCGCCGGCATGATTGGTGCGTCTCTGGTCACCGCTGTGTCTGAGATCCCCTGGAACGGCCCCATCGGCGGTGTTCAGGTGGGCCTGGTGGACGGTGAGATCGTCCTGAACCCCACCCAGGAGCAGCGCAAGGTGAGCGACCTGTCTCTGACCGTTGCCGCCACCATGGACAAGATCGTGATGATCGAAGCCGGTGCCAACGAGGTGGACGAGGACACCATGCTGAACGCCATCAAGGCCGCTCACGTGGAGATCAAAAAGACCATTGAGTTCATCAACCGCATCGTGGCCGAGCGCGGTAAGAAGAAGATCGATTTTCAGGTGGTGGGTCTGGATATGGACGTGTTCCACGCCATCCAGAACAAGTATCTGGACGACTTCAAGGCCGCTATGGACACCGACGACAAGAATGTGCGCGATGCCGCTCTGCTGCCCATCATGGACAAGATCGCCGAGGAGTACCCCGACCTGACCGCTGCAGACCTTGATCTGGTCAGCTACAAGATGCAGAAGTTCGTGGTGCGCCGCTGGCTGCTGGACGAGGGCAAGCGCGTGGACGGCCGCGGCATCAACGAGATCCGCCCGCTGGCTGCCGAAGTGGGCATCCTGCCCCGGGTCCACGGCTCCGGTATGTTCACCCGCGGCCAGACCCAGGTGCTGACCACCTGCACCCTGGGCGGCACCAAGGACAACCAGCTGATGGACGATCTGACCGACGAGCAGACCAAGCGTTACATCCATCACTATAACTTCCCGCCGTATTCTGTCGGCGAAGCCCGCGCACCCCGCAGCCCCGGCCGCCGCGAGATCGGCCACGGCGCACTGGCAGAGCGCGCTTTGGTTCCCGTGCTGCCCTCTCTGGAGGAGTTCCCCTACACCATCCGCTGTGTCTCTGAGGTCCTGAGCTCCAACGGCTCCACCTCTCAGGCTTCCATCTGCGGTTCCACCCTGGCTCTGATGGATGCCGGTGTGCCCATCAAGGCACCTGTTGCCGGCATCTCCTGCGGCCTGATCACCGAGGGCGACCGCTGGATGACCATGCTGGACATTCAGGGCGTGGAGGACTTCCACGGCGATATGGACTTCAAGGTGGGCGGCACCCGCAAGGGCATCACTGCCATCCAGATGGACATCAAGATCGATGGCCTGACCTACGACATCATTGCCGAGGCTTTCGAGAAATGCCGCAAGGGCCGCCTGTATATTCTGGACGAGATCATTAAGCCGGTGATCGCAGAGCCCCGCCATGAGCTGAGCCGCTACGCACCCAAGATGTTCAGCATGATGATCCCCACCGATAAGATCAAGGACGTGATCGGTAAGGGCGGCAAGGTTATTCAGGACATCTGCGCTACCTGCAACTGCAAGATCGATGTGCAGGAGGACGGCCATGTGTTCGTCTCTGCTGTGGATCAGGAGGACGCAAAGCGCGCCATCTTTACCATCAAGACCATTGTGGAGGACCCCGAGATCGGTGCCATCTACAAGGGCAAGGTCACCCGCCTGATGAACTTTGGTGCCTTTGTGGAGATCGCACCGGGCAAGGAAGGTCTGGTGCACATCTCCAAGCTGGACACCAAGCGTGTGGAGCGCGTGGAGGATGTGGTGGCCGTGGGCGATGCCATCGTGGTCAAGGTGACCGACATCGACCAGCAGGGCCGTATCAACCTGAGCCGCCGCGATGCCATTCTGGCGCTGGAAGCCAAGCGCGCCGAGCAGCAGGCACAGCAGCAGTAAACCCTGACTGCATAAAAGAAACCGAAAAAGAGGACCCGATGCAGATGCATCGGGTCCTCTTTGTTGTATCAGAATAAAATTATACTGTGCGGTATTTGCGATCCAGTGCCCAGCCGAATGCAAACAGCACCACACCGCTGACAGCCAGCACCGGCACGGGCCAGTTCAGCTGACCGGTCTGCGGCAGACCGCTCATTACCGGATTATCCGGGTGGCCCGGCAGAACGGGGCTGTCTGGATTACCGGGTGCTACCGGATGATCCGGATGGCCCGGGGCCACGGGATTGTCCGGATGGCCCGGAGCCACGGGATTGTCCGGATTACCGGGAGAGACCGGGTTATCCGGGTTGTCCGGCGGGGTAGGCGTATCAGGATAATCGGGCGTAGGCGGGGTAGGGGGCGTAGGCGGCGTGTCCGGCTTGGTGGGGGTGTAAGCACCCACCTTGGGGCTGGCATCCACCGCATAATTCCACTTGCCATCCTCCGCCATGGGCAGAGAGACAAGGAACGGATTGATCGGCTCATAGCCCTTGGAAGCCTCGGTCTGCACGATCAGATACAGGCCCAGCTCCAGACCACAGAAGGTCACGTTGCCGTCCGCATCAATGGTCTTTGTGGTGCCCTCGGCGCTTTGGGGCAGATACTCCTGCAGCTGGGCCGCAAGGGTGCTGTCGGTCAAATCACCCAGCGCAATGCCGCAGCCGTAGAAATCGCCGCAGTATTCGTAGCTCAGGTTGCCGTTTTGGCGCTTTACCTCGGCCACACGGTACAAAGTGAGCTTGCCGCCGCTCAGCGCCTTATCGTTGGCGCTGTCGTACAGCGTAACGCAGATGGTGCCGGTAGTGGGATTGCCGCTGCTGTCCACCAGCTTGATGTTTGCGCTGGTGGCAAGGGCAGGCAGCGCACTTGTTACCAGAAGGCACAGCACCAAAAGCAGGGCCGCAGCGTGCTTTTTGAGATCAGTGCGTTTCATGTTTTTCACCTCTTGTAGATTTGCGTTTGCGGTTGGAGAACAGCAGCCAGAGCAGCAGCACCAGCAGCAGGGGCAGTGCCATGATGGGAGCTGTGATGATCGGTTCGATCTTGATGGCATCGGCTGTTACACGGATGTGCTTGAGCTTGTCCGGCGTTTCGATGCGCCGTCCCCGCACCAGAAGGCGGTGGGAGTTGATGCCGTAGGGGGTGCAGGTCATCAGGGTGACGTAATCCTTGCCGTCCACCACCTTCAGGTTGTCGGTCTCGGTGGGCAGTACAATGGAGATCTGGTCCACCTCATAGGTCAGCACCCGGTCCAGCACCGTGATGGTGAAGGTGTCGCCCACTTCCAGCTGGTCCAGATTGGTGAACAGCTTGGCGCTGGGCAGGCCGCGGTGCGCCGAAATGACCGCGTGGGTGCTGCCGCCGCCCACCGGCAGGCTGGTGCCCTCCAAGTGGCCTGCGGCGATCTGCAGCACGCCATCGCTGGTGCCGTGGTAGATGGGCAGCTCCACACCGATCTTTTCAATGGTGATGTAGCCCATGATGCCGGTGCCGGTCACATCCAGCGTGCTTTCGTAGGTGGGAAAGCGCTGCGGGAAATACAACGCGTCCGGGTCGGCGGCGATCTGCGCATTGAACGCATCTGCCGCCTCGAAATAGGCGCTGTAGTCGGCATCGGTCAGATTGTCCACATCCTCGGCATAGGTGGCCACAGCACGGGACTGATGCAGCTGGTTGACGTAATCGCTGAGGGTGGGGTATAACATCACGGATAGACCCACGAAAAAGACGAGGATCAGGATGATGGTGCTTTTGTTCTTTTTCATGGGCTACTCCCTAATGTTATAAGGATAGGAGCGGGGGCCTTGCGGCCCCTTTGCTCCGGGTTCTTGGGGAAAATGGAGCTTACTTGTTCTCCATGCGCTTCTTGGTGACCAGCAGAACGATGGCCGCAACCATCAGGCCGCCGCCGACCACATAGAACAGGGTAGTGCCGATGCCGCCGGTGGAGGGCAGGGTAATGCCGCCGGCTTTTTTGTTGACGATAGTCAGGTTGGAGCCTTCAAGATTAACATGATCATTTCCGGAGTGGTCTGCTTTGATGGTCACTGGGGTTACACCGCAGGTATCGTAACCGGCAGGAGTGATGGTCTCCTTCAGGTAGTAAGTACCAGCGTCCAGACCCTTAACGTTGAACTGACCATTCTCGCCAGAGATCATTTCAACAGCTTTTTTACCGGTTGCGTCCTTGATGGGGTAGTAGAACTCGCCTTCCTGGTAGAGTCCTACTTCATTATTGCACTCTGCATCGCTGTACAGCTTGAAGCCAGCACCCGCCAGTGCGGGACCATCCACAGTGTTCTGACGCTTGGTGTTGTTCAGCTGGTAGGTGTACACATAGACTGGAGTGCTTTCGGGAGTTTTACCAATGGATGACTCGTCTCTGGGATTGTTGGAATAGGTGAGATAAACTTTATTTATGTTACTAGTATCACCGCCTGCAGTATTGACAAAGGCTTTTTCGTTCAGGTGTGCAGTATAGGTGACCGTAATAGTAGCGCCGTTATTCAAATCAAACCCTGCGTCTTTGGCACAGGCCTTAACATCAATGTTTACCACAAAAGAGTTTTGACTTTCAAGATCGGTAGTATCAATGGTATACTTCGAAGAATCGGTGATATTATAGGTGTTGTCATTGGATTTAATGACTACACTATCGAGTTCGTCATCTTTGTCATAAGTAATGCCATCGGACAGGGTATCATGAAAGATAACCGAGTACTTATCATAGTAATCGTAAGCACGGTTAGTGCTGTCGGGCAAGGTAGCGGTCAGCTGGAACTGGAACTTTTCGTTGATTGCATGGTCAGCGCTGGAACCAAAACCTCCTGTGCTGGTGCCATCCGGATTGTCATAAACTTTCTTCTCAACAGTGGGCTTTTCGGCCTTAGGCGTAATTGGAACGTTCCAGTTTCCTTTGGTAACCATCAGCAGGAAGGAATTGTAGGAATGATAGGAATCGTCTTTGGAAAAGTCGGTAGTATCAACGAACAGATAATAACCTGCCTTGGCCTCGGGAATGGTGAGGGCATTGCTACCAGCTCGAACGACGTATGTCGGGTTTGCATCATTCGAGTAGAGATAGTGGCATACAAAACGCGCGAAAGCGATGCTGTCATCATCGGAATCATGCCATTGGCTGATAACCGCAAGAACTTCCTGAGCAGATTTGGCATTGGTAAACAGAGGGCCGATATGATCAGCTTCCCTCAATTTGTTCAGAAAATCATCAGAATTATTGATGATGTTGCTGCCCCAATCAACGTTGGAAATCTTAAAGTCTTTAATATTATTACCCTCAACATCACCCTTGAAGATCTGGAAAGCGCTGTAAGTGTGATGTGAGTCGACGTCCCCCTCACTGTTTTCTGCAAACGCGGGTACTGCCATGGCACACAGCATGGCAACTGCCAGCAGTGCGGCCAGCAGCTTTTTGATTACTTTCTTCATCATGATTTGCGAAAGTCTCCTTTCAAGTTTTTCTGATTCCTATTTTCAGGGTCTGCTTCCGGCGCAGAATCAATTTTGCCGCCGTGTCAGGAAGGATGCAGGCTTTTTAACGTGCCCTCCTTTCGCGTCTGCGCTTTCTGCAAACCCCGCACACCAGAGCGGCAAGCCTGTCTCTTATACACATCTCCGAGCCCACGAGAC
>ERZ1026954.204-NODE-204-length-7780-cov-4.496958_pt1 | contig 7780 bp, 8 predicted proteins | sample MGYA00519251_ERZ1026954 | MGnify/ENA primary metagenome ERZ1026954 (study PRJEB26926, sample SAMN06164853) | human gut metagenome | biome: ENVO:00009003; feature: ENVO:2100002; material: ENVO:00002003 | host: Homo sapiens | place: USA | collected 2012 ... | reverse complement strand
CCCTTGAGAACAAGAAAACCTGCTGCTTACATGCAAGCATGACGCATCAGCTTTTCTTGTTCTCAATTGTTCTGAATAGTTACTATTTTTTTAAATTAAAAAAGACAGCCTACGATCGGCTGCCTTTTAGGAGAAGGTATTTTTACTATGGGGTATAGCAAAAACTATATAATGTATTGGGGGGTTTTTACGGTTATTATAATATCACGGTTATAACGATAAGTGTTCACAAATTGCATAAAAATCATGGTTTGTTTTTATGCAATTTGTATAGTACTTTAGTTGTATTTAATATTTTTTTATATAGTGATTCTGTACAAAAGCATAGCTGTTTTTTAAATATTATGTCCAACTGCTGTTTTGCTGTCCTCATCAAACAGTGCTTCAAACTCATCTCTTGTGATTTTCTCTTTCTCAAGAAGAAGTGCTGCACATCTGTCAAGCACATCGCGGTACTCTGCTATCATGCTCTTTGCCTTGTCGTACGACTCGTCGATGATGCGCTTTACCTCGACATCGATTGCCGATGCTATGCCCTCGCTGTAGTTCTTTGCATGGGCGAGGTCTCGTCCGATGAAGACCTCCTCCTCATCATCGGCATAGCAGATAAGGCCGATGTTGTCTGACATACCGTATTTGGTAACCATCTCGCGCGCAAGCTTTGTAGCCTGCTTGATGTCCTGTGATGCACCTGTAGTGATATCGTCAAACACAAGTTCCTCTGCGACACGACCGCCTAAGTCTACTACGATTTCCTGAAGCATACGTCCCTTTGTGTTGAACATCTCATCCTTCTCAGGCAGAGGCATGGTGTAGCCTGCTGCGCCTGCTCCTGTAGGGATGATTGAAACTGTGTATACAGGTCCCACATCCGGAAGCAGATGGAAAAGGATTGCATGTCCTGCCTCGTGGTAGGCTGTGATGCGCTTTTCCTTGTCAGAGATGATACGGCTCTTCTTCTCAGCTCCGATACCAACCTTGACGAAGGATTTTCTGATATCATCCTGTGTGATATATTCTCTGTTTTCGCCCGCTGCACGGATTGCTGCCTCATTCATCAGATTCTCAAGGTCTGCACCTGTGAAGCCTGCTGTAGTCTGTGCAATCTGCTTTAAGTCTACATCCTCTGCAAGAGGTTTTTTCTTGGCATGGACACCTAAAATTTCTTCTCTGCCGCCCACATCCGGTCTGCCTACTACAACCTTTCTGTCGAAACGTCCCGGACGCATGATAGCAGGGTCAAGTATATCCACACGGTTTGTGGCTGCCATGACGATAATGCCCTCATTGACACCAAAACCATCCATCTCGACAAGCATCTGGTTCAATGTCTGCTCACGCTCGTCGTGTCCGCCGCCCATTCCTGTGCCACGGCGTCTGGCTACTGCATCAATCTCATCGATAAACACGATACAAGGCGCATTTTTCTTGGCATCCTCAAACAAATCTCTCACTCGTGAGGCTCCGACTCCGACGAACATCTCCACGAAATCAGATCCTGAAATGGTGAAAAACGGTACCCCTGCCTCTCCGGCTACTGCCTTGGCAAGGAGAGTCTTACCTGTTCCCGGAGGTCCTACAAGAAGGACACCCTTTGGGATTCTTGCTCCAAGTCTGGTGTATTTTCCAGGATCACGAAGGAAATCAACTATCTCTGCAATCTCCTCCTTTTCCTCCTTTAAGCCTGCTACATCGGAAAACTTGATATGGTTCTCCTCCTGTGTGGTGAGCTTCGCACGGTTCTTGCCGAAGTTCATCATCTTGCCACCGCCGCCCTGTGCTGCTGCGTTGTTGTTCATCACTGCAAAGAATATGAACATGGCTCCGAATACCAAAACATACGGAAGCAGTGTCATAATCCAGCTCTCAGCCGGAACATCCGCAACTGTATAGTCGGTATACCCTGCTTTTGTCATGGTCTTTTCGATATTGTTTACATCTGATACATAAAGTACCTTTGATGTGCCATCCTTGAACTTCACCTCCAGACTTCCTGTCGGTATCTCCCTGTTTTGCACTACCTTTACGCTCTTCACCTGATTCTTGTCAAGATCCTTCTCGAACTGACTCTGTGTGTAAGAGTTGGATGTAGCCCCGGCGCTCAGCCAGTACCAGATGCAGATTACTGCAAATACAATGATAATGTATACGCCTATTCCGCGCATACCGCTTTTTTGTTTATTCAATTTACTTCTCCTTTTTATTTTATTTCGCCCTCGACGAAGCCGATGTAAGGCAGATTTCTGAACCTCTGATCATAGTCAAGGCCATAGCCTACCACAAACTTATCAGGAATCACAAAGCCCACGTAGTCTACATTTACATCATCAACCACACGGCGCTCAGGCTTGTCCAAAAGTGTACAGATTGTGAGACTCTTCGGGTTCCTTTTGGCAAGGAGCTTTGAAAGCCTGCTAAGAGTATTTCCCGAATCAATGATGTCTTCTATGATGATGACATTCTCTCCCTCGATAGAATGCTCAAGGTCCTTTTTAATCTTGACATCGCCTGATGACTCTGTGCCTGAGCCATAGCTGGATACCGACATGAAATCCATAGTCATAGGCAAATCAATTCTCTTTGCAAGCTCAGTGGTAAAGAATATTGAACCCTTGAGTATGCAAATGAGATATACTGACTGTCCCCTGTATTTTTCTGTGATTTGCGCTCCAATCTCTGCAATACGCTTATTGAGCTGCTCCTCTGTCAGATAAACCGAAATATCATATTTTTTTGAAAAATCCATTTTGTTTTCCTCCGTAAAATGTGATCTTAAGTACTTTTCCTGTCTGTGGTGTGACAAGTGCGCCACAGCCGGATCTGTATCCGATAATGGCATGCACCAGTGATTCATGGGCTATGAGCCACAGCCCCGCTCTCTGCTGTGCCGGAATTTTATCACCTGTAAATACCTGCTTCAGCTTCTTATGATGGCCCTCGTCATCCACAATTATATAGTCACCGGCTTTTCTTGTTCTTATTTCAAAGCCTTTTTTCATCTTATCATAATCAAACCATTTCGTATATGGTTTTTTGGGAATTTCGTCCATTTTACCATTAAAATCTTGTATACAAAGTGTGACATATGAGCCATCTGCCGAAAGCTTTATGTTTTTTTGCTCTCCCGTGGCACTCAGTGCCTCAAGCTCTTTTTGCGTAATTTGAATTTCTGCTTTTTCATCGTCACACCTTCCGGCGAAGAGTATCACCTCGCCAAATGATTTTTCCGCAATAATGCCATACGGCAGATTGATTTTTCTGCCCGACTGCTGCCCTGCAAGCTTCACAAGTGCACCGATATGCGTGCTCGTGATATCCTTGAGCCGCCCTGATGCCAGATGTATACACTCGCGCGCCACTCCGCTTTTTAATGCCGGATGCAGACTCTCAAAGCGACTGATTTCAAGTATCACCCTGCCTTCTTTTTGGGAAACCATGCTGTCACACGCCTCTTTTAGCTGCTGCTCGTAAAAATCATTCATCACCGCAAGCTGTCCTGCGCTCTCATTGATATGCTCTATCGCCCTGTCATTAATCTGCAAAAGCAGCGGAAACACATCATGGCGCAGCTTATTTCTGGAGTAGGCTGTGTCAGTGTTTGTGGCATCGGTGACAAAAGCCTGTCCGTTTTCCTTCAGATATTCCTCTATCTGTGCGCGTGTTGCTGATAAAAGCGGCCTGATATAGGTGACACCATTCTTCACAGAAACCGGATGCATGCCGGATAGACCCTTTGCTCCGCTTCCGCGAAGCATCTGAAAAAGAACTGTCTCTGCGTTGTCCTCCATATGGTGCGCAACTGCAACGACTACCTGCCTCCTGTTATCCTGATTTGGGTCTGATGCATTGGCCGATTCACAGGGATATCTGCCTGCCTCCTCTTCAAACGCTTCATAGCGCAATATCCTGGCGGCCTCCTCCAGTCCGAGTCCATGACTTGCTGAATATTGCGGTACATCCACGGAATGTACATGGCACGGTATGTTAAGCCTCTCGCAGAGATCTGACGCAAACCTCGCATCCTCCCTGCTCTCGGCTCCTCTGATACCATGCTCCACATGCACTGCCTCCAACGCAAAATCAAGCTCATCTGCGCACTGTCTTTTTATCTCATTTAAAAGCAGCAGAAGGCAGACCGAATCCGCACCGCCCGACAGCGCAACAAGCACCGTGCTGTGATTGTTTATCATCTTGTTTTCCAGAATATAATCTTTCGTCCGTCTAATCATTATTTTTCCCAGATTCCTATTGCAACTACAGTCATATCATCCATGGCGTATCCGCCTGTGTCAAGCAGCACCCTGTCCAGAATTTCCTGTGCCATAACGCCTGCATTGTCGCTTTTGACGCCTGCGATGATATCCATAAGCTTCCCCTGTCTGTCCTTTACATGCAGATATTCTAGCACACCATCCGTCACCATGACAAGGAAATCGCCACTTTGAAGTGTATTTTTTGAATGTTTGCTCTCCTGCCAGACATCGACCCCCGCCGGGAGTGATTCAATTTCTATAACACTTACTTGTTTCCCTGATTTGATAAATGACGGTGCAGCGCCTGTTTTGGTCAGCTCAAGCTCACCTGTGTACATGTCTATTGTGGCAAAATCAACCGTGGAATAGGACTCCTCGCCCGCCGATATGACCATGGCAGAGTTCATCAGCTTTAGGGCACTTTCCCTGCTAAAACCGGCCTCCAAAAGCTTTTCAAGCAAATCCACCACCAGTGTGCTCTCGGCCTGCGCCTGCTTGCCCGAGCCCATGCCATCGGATACACATACATGATACATGCCATCATCCAGCTGAAACATGCTGCAGCTGTCGCCATTTGCCTGAGAGCCGGTCTTCTTTTTGGTCGCCACCCCCGAAAGTGCATAGAACTGATTCTCCTCGTAAAGCACAATAGATGTCCTCTCATCGGATATTATTGAAACTGTCCCATGTGCCTGCCTGAGCTTCACTCCCATGGCGCGTGAAACCGCCTGCACATATTTTGAAATTTCAATCCCACCATCTATCTTGGTGCAGACATCTGCCTTTATACATACCTGCTGCCTTGCGTTCTCATAAATATGGGCATTTTCCACCTGTATACCAGCCTCTTTTGTATATACATAAACTCTTGAAAGACGCAGCCTTCTTTTTTTATCAATACATTTTTCAGCCCTGCACCAGCTATCCATGAGCTCTGCCATAGCGTCAAGCTGTGCGGCTATAACGCGTCTGTTTTCCGTGAGACGCCTGTACCAGGCTTCATTTAGCTCAATACGGGCAAATGCCTCTGTGGCGGCTTCCACCATGCGCGTATAGTGCGGGCAGCCATCCACATATCTGTTTTGCACAATTTCCTCTGTTTTCATACGTTTGCGCACTGCATCAGCAAGCATTTTTATACTGTCGGAAATCGAAGCCCCGCTTGTCCAGCACACACTGCAGCCCTCACAGCATGCACAAAGCCTCCCTGTCACCTCAAGCTGTATTTTCTCACTCTCATCAGGGATTTCATCTGCCGTACATTTTACAGCCATGACATTTGCAGTCGAAATAATGCCTGAAAGTCCTGAAACTGCTGTGGCAAATGCCTCCTCCCTGTCGGGCAGAAGTCCTGCTATGACCGGGTTTTCATTGTGCTCAAGAGCTCTTAAATATTCGCATGCTCTGCAAAGCACAAAGGCCATCGAAAACACAACAAGGCTCTCTGCTACCGACAACACTATCTCATCCGTATTCGGCCTTCCCAGAAATGTTACCGACAGATTCATCACCGCCGTGGCACAAGCTGCTACAACGGCTGTTGTCAGACATCCGTTTTTACTGCTTTTTCTCACAAATAGCCTTTCCCCAAAGTAAATCACCGCAATAATAAAGAGATACTTACATATCGACGGTATCGATATAAAGTATCCCATTCCAATAATTAATCCTATGTAAAAAATAATCGTATGCCCACTGCTCAGACAATAAACTCCATACACTGCAGGTATCAGCGGATAACAATCCATCACACACACCAGTGTGGATGCAAATGCCATAAGCCCCCACACGGCCTTTTTTAAATTTGCACTCCTCATCTTTTTGCCTCCATCTTTTTTCAACGATTATATGTGGTCAAAAATGAAGGTTTTGACGAAAAAGCGCAACTATATCTTCAAAAATTATTTGTCCTTTTCCTTGAAGATTATTTCATTGTCATACGCAAGCCCCAGCTTGCTCTTTGCTATATCCTCTATGTACTGGTCACTCTGCATATACTGCTGCATGCTTTCTATCTCATCAGCACGCTCCGATTCTTTAGTGTACTGCTTTTCAAGCTCCGCTTTTTGTGCGGCATATGTAGATTCCTTCTGCTTTAGCTGCACAACCTGGACTACCATAACCACAAGAAATGCTATAACTATGATAGAAACACTTAAAGTTCCGCCCCTTCTCTTTGCACGACGTTTACTCATTATTCCTCCTTAGGTGCTTATCTGAATATCCTGCCAAACATTTTATCTTTTTTTCCGGTCACCTCCGGTACCTTCGAATACGTAATCATGTCTATCTCACCTTCTATATCGGCTTCTCCCTTCTCAAGGTTTAGCCTGTTTACGTGAAGATCCTTGCCCTTTAGGTCAAGCATGCCTAGCTCCGTCTCCAAAAGTATCTCTCCCACATCAAAGGAGAGCACATCCAAAATGCCTGTAAAGCTGCCTGTTCTGCGATTATTCAAGATAAGCTTATGACTCTTTGTGCCTGATATTTCTTCCATTTCCTGTCCCTCACATATTTTTTATATGTCCCAAAAACAGCCTCACATATGGCTGCCATCTGTGGAATCACATATGTAAATATATGCCGGGATTCATGAAAATATAACCTATATATACTCAAAAAGATCTTTTGCTTCTTCCTTCTTTGTTGTGTCAAGGAGATTTAACACCTTAACCTTGACTGTCTTTTGTCCAAACGCTATCTCTATTATGTCTCCGACCTTGACATTTACAGATGCCTTTGCCGGTCTGCCGTTTACTGTGACACGGCCTGCGTCACATGCCTCATTTGCCACTGTACGTCTCTTTATGAGACGTGATACCTTCAAAAATTTGTCTAATCTCATTGTTACCTCTGTGTCTTACCTATAATAAATAAATTCATAACTATTACCCTGATTTCAGTGGATATAGTCAAAAATGGGCGGAGCCTTAAAGGCTTCACCCATTCTTCTACTACGGATAGTCTGACTTATTAGTTAAGAGAATCTTTTAAAGCCTTTCCAGCCTTGAACTTAGGAGCCTTAGATGCTGCAATTGTCATCTCAGCGCCAGTCTGTGGATTTCTTCCTGTTCTTGCTGCTCTCTCAGATACCTCGAAAGTACCGAATCCAACTAACTGGATCTTCTCACCTTTCTTTAACTCCTCAGCAACAACATCTGTGAATGCCTTTAATGCCTTCTCTGCGTCCTTCTTGGAAAGACCTGCCTGATCAGCCATAGCTGCAACTAATTCTGTTTTGTTCATATTGAACTCCTCCTGTAATGAGTTTTCGTTATTAATTTTACGCTCGAAAATAGTTCTTTTGAAACGCCTATACATATATATATCTGTTTTTATCCCTTTTGTCAAGGTTTTTCCGCATATTTACGGCATTTCTTCCCCTCCCGGAAAGGATCATTCTGTCGATGAAGAGCTGGGCGTCAGGTCTACAAATGAGTAGGATACATCCTTTTCTTCTTCATCCACCTGTACCGTATAACTTCTGGTTTCATAACCGGATTTTCGCAGGGTGATCACATGACTTC
>ERZ1026954.202-NODE-202-length-7783-cov-5.726061_pt1 | contig 7783 bp, 7 predicted proteins | sample MGYA00519251_ERZ1026954 | MGnify/ENA primary metagenome ERZ1026954 (study PRJEB26926, sample SAMN06164853) | human gut metagenome | biome: ENVO:00009003; feature: ENVO:2100002; material: ENVO:00002003 | host: Homo sapiens | place: USA | collected 2012 ... | reverse complement strand
GACTTCATCCTTGCCAAGCAGAAGGAGCAGCTTGCCGCCCAGCAGAGCAAGCTGGACGAGTTGACCCTCAAGGTCAACGACATGGAAACGCTGATTGACGAGGTTTCGGCTGCGGCCTACGACAAGGCGGTAGAGGTCGTGACGGACGTAGTGCGCACCGAGACCCGCAAGGAAGATATGAGGATGATCGAGGACACAAAGAAGTGGGTGCTGTCCCCGGAACGAAAGGCTGCACAGTCCACGAGAGAATATGCGGCTCATCGTCTGGACGATGTTCTGAACAAGTTTCTCAAGACCATGCAGACCACCGCCACCCGCTTGCAGGATAAGCTCCTGAAGCCGGAAGTCCGGCAGAAAGGCAAGGAACAGGTCAAGGAAAAGGCGCGGGATTCTGTTCTGCAACTGCTGAACCGTTTGCAGGCAGAGCAGATACAGCGAAAGCCATCTGTGCCACCCGTTGCCGAGAAATCAGAAACACGAGGTGATGTTTATTGAGCAAAGAAGTCAATCAGGAAGAATACGCGCCCCGAACCATTGCGGACGTGAAAGAAATGCTGAGCAAGCACTCCAACGGAGAAATTCAACGTACCATCAGAAACTGTGAATTGATACTGCAAAACGACCATGTGCTTGCCAATGCCATCCGGCTGAATCTGTTGAGCGAGCGCATCGACATTGTAAAGCCTGTGGGCTGGCCGCGTTCCGGCAAGGCGTTGAATGACACCGACATGAAGTATATCCTGCGGCGGATGGAGAAATACGGCATATCCAGCGAGAAGAAGATTGAATCTGCCATCCGCATTGTTGCCAATGAGAACCGCTACCACCCCATCAGGGACTATCTGAACAGCCTGAAATGGGATGGAACAGAGCGGATAGCCCACGTCCTGCACCATTTTCTCGGTGCTGCGGAGGACGATTACACTTGCGAGGCAATGAAGATATTCCTGCTGGGAGCCATCAAGCGTGTGTTCCAGCCGGGATGCAAATTTGAGACCATGCTCTGTCTGGTGGGCGGTCAGGGTGCTGGAAAGTCCACCTTCTTCCGGCTATTGGCAGTCAAGGATGAATGGTTCTCAGATGACCTGCGGCGGCTGGACGATGACAATGTGTTCCGAAAGCTGCAAGGACACTGGATCATTGAAATGTCGGAGATGATCGCCACCGCCAATGCCAAGAGCATCGAAGAAATCAAGAGTTTTCTCAGCAAACAGAAGGAAACCTATAAAATCCCCTACGAAACCCATCCTGCCGACCGTCTGCGCCAGTGTGTCTTTGCTGGCACGACCAATCGGCAGGATTTTTTGCCCCGTGACCGCACAGGCAACCGCCGCTTTATTCCAATCCCGGTGGACGCGGAACTGGCCGAAGTTCACATTCTGGACAACGAGGATGAATCCCGCGCCTATATCGACCAGCTTTGGGCGGAAGCAATGACGATTTACAACAGCGGCAACTACAAGCTGGCATTCAGACCTGCCATGCAGGAAACACTGCAAGCCCATCAGCAGGACTTCATGCAGGAGGATGCGCAGGCTGGCATGATTTACGCCTTTCTGGAGGACTATGCAGGTGATCGGGTGTGTTCCAAACAGCTTTACGCGGAGGCACTGGGCAACACCAATATCCCGGCAGAATGGGAGACCCGTGCTATTTGCGAGATCATGAACACCGGAATTTCGCGCGGCGACATCCAAGGCTGGCAGGCTCATAAGACCGCCAAGCGTTACCCGAAGTACGGCGTTCAGAAAGGCTGGGAGCGCGTAACCAGCCCCGAAACCGGGGCTGAAGATTTCTCCGAAATAACGGATGCAGAAGCTCAGCAGATGGGCTTTCCCTTCTGACAGTCAGCGGTTACACGACTGGTTACAGATTCGGTTACGTTCCAGTTACGGCGAAAAATCCGCACAACTGCTGGATTTTCCGCTTTCTGTAACCATGTAACCTTAAAAGAACAAGAAAAAGTATAAAACGCACCGGATGCTCTGTGTGCAGAAAAAGAGAGTTTTCCTGCACGGTTACAGGCGTTCGGTTACAAGGATATGGAGGTCTGCCTATGAGCAATACGCCTGCGCACACCACGAAGCAGCAGACGAAGAAGAAATTTATTGTTTCCCGTGAGTTTTCTGGAAATCAGTCCATGCGGGAAGCCTTTGAACAGCTTATTGAGCGTCAGTCACACTCCCATTTTGAGGAGTGGCTGGAAAAGAAAGCAGGATAAGTTCAATTTGACCGTTGAAAGGCTCGCAGGGACATGGTATTATAATGGTGTCGTGTCCCTGCTCATAGAATAGGAGAAAAAACTATGAGCAGAAAGAAACAGAATATCCAGAAAATCACTGCCCTCTATTGCCGCCTTTCTTTGGAAGATGGGCGCGAAAATGAGAGCATGAGCATCAGCAACCAGAAGTTGATGCTGAAGGACTTTGCGGAAAAGAACGGAATGTTCCGCTACGAATACTATGTGGACGATGGCTACACCGGGCGCAATTTCAATCGTCCGGCGTTCCAGCGGATGATTGCCGACATCGAAGCCGGGAAAATCGACTGTGTTATCACGAAAGACCTTTCCCGGCTTGGCCGCAACTATATCGAAGCTGGCAGTTATATCGAGATTTTCTTTCCGAAACATCATATTCGATATATTGCTATCACGGATGGTGTGGACAGTCTGACCCGGCAGGAAATGGACATTACCCCGTTCAAGAACATCCTGAACGACATGTACAGCCGTGACATTTCCAAGAAAGTTCTGGCTGGCATCATGACCCGTTCCCGGCAGGGCAAGTTCTGCGGCGGCACTCCTCCCTATGGTTTGATGCGCGACCCGAAAGACAAAGGGCATCTTATCATCGACCCGGATGCAGCACCCGTTATCCGCAAAATCTACGACTACGCCCTTGATGGGATGGGCAATATGAGAATTGCCAAGAAGCTGCTGGAAGAGAAAATCCCCATTACCCGTGTGAAAGCAAATACGGCTCTGGATGCCAACTACTACACATGGGGTACGGCAAGAATCGGCCACATTCTCCGCAATCCGTTTTACAAGGGCGCACATCTCGTGTGCAGGACGCACCAAACGGGCATCCGTTCCGGTTCGTTCAAATTCATTCCCCGTGAAGATTGGGAAGTTATTGAAAACTGCCATGAAGCCATCGTTTCCCCGGAAGAATGGGCGAAGGTGCAAGAACTGATCGACCGCCGTCCAACTATTATGACGGGCAATGACTGCCCATACTACAACATCTTCCACGGTATCATTTACTGTGCCACCTGTGGGAAATCCATGCAGGCACGGTATGAAAAAGTCGGCAGAAAAGATATTGACCGAACCACCAAGAAGAAACGCGAACCCATTGACAAAGCATTTTTTACCTGTCAGACCTATAACCGAATCGGCTGCAAGGTATGTTCCAGCCACAAAATCGAAGCCCGTGACCTGCATGAACTGGTTCTGAACGACATTCAGGAATTGGCGGCACAGGCTATGAAAGATTCGGATGCCTTTTATCAGCGGCTGAGCCGCCGCATGGAAAACCAGTATCGCACCGATACTTCTGAGGTTCGGGCAGAGATTCGCCGTTTGGAAGAGCGGAATCAGGAAATTGACGATGTGTTTCTGAATCTTTACACGGACAAGAGCAAAGGCATCATCTCGGAACAGCGTTTTCTGAAACTGACAGATGCTATGGAACAGGAGCAGAACAGCAACAAGACGCGTTTAAGCGAACTGAATCTTCTTCTGCACCAGTCGGATGAACAGGAAAGCGATGTCCATGCCTTTATTGAGGAAATCCGCAAATATGCCGCCATCAAGGAGTTGGACGAAGTTGTGCTGAACCGTCTTATCAAGAAAATCATGATCGGTGAGGTTCAGAAGGTCGATGGGCAGAAAATTCAGGAAGTCAAAATCATCTACAATTTTGTTGGAGAAATTTCCGCCTAACCAAAAATTGAAAATTCGCACGATATAGCATTGATTATAGTGACCCTTCTCGTTTTTTGACGGGAAGGGTCTTTTCTTTTGCGAATTCATCACTTGACTTTACGGCAGGGAACTTATGAGCCGGGATGAGTTGGCAGTTTTGGATGGCGGCAAGTGCATCCTGCAGCTTCGTGGTGTGCGCCCATTTTTGAGCGACAAGTACGACCTGACCCAGCACCCGAACTACAAGTACACCTCCGATTATGACCCCAAGAACGCCCTCGATATCGAGAAGTTCTTGAATCGAAAAGAAAAAATCCACCCGGATGATACCTTCATCATGGTGGATGCTGATTCACTCCCGCTCGCCTGATAAGACGAGCGGTTATTTTTTATCCATTGACCCAACAGGTACACCGGAAAATCAACCTTCGCCGTGGTTTTCGGCTTTTGCAAACGGATTTCAGGTGTGTGCAGGGTCGCTTTTTCAAAACAAAGGGGATTTTTCTATGGAATTCTTTAACAGCGCAGTGGACGTTCTGAAGACTCTGGTTGTGGCACTGGGTGCCGGTCTGGGCGTGTGGGGTGCCGTGAACCTCATGGAGGGCTACGGCGGTGATAACCCCTCCGCAAAGAGTCAGGGTATGAAGCAGCTGATGGCTGGCGGCGGCGTTGCCCTGATCGGTATCACTCTGGTGCCCCTGCTGTCCGGTCTGTTCGGCTAATTCGCTCTCGCAATAAACACAGTTTGATCCATAAGTACACCAGTAAATTAACTCTCGCCGCAGCTTATGGCGCTTTAACAAATGGATTTCAGGTGTGTACAGGGTCGCTTTTTTCAAACCAAAGGAGATTTTACTATGGAATTCTTTAACAGCGCAGTGGACGTTCTGAAAACTCTGGTCGTTGCTCTGGGTGCCGGTCTGGGCGTGTGGGGTGCTGTCAACCTCATGGAGGGTTACGGCGGCGATAATCCCTCCGCAAAGAGTCAGGGTATGAAGCAGCTGATGGCTGGCGGCGGCGTTGCACTCATCGGTATCACTCTGGTGCCCCTGCTGAGCGGTCTGTTCGGCTGATCTTTTCCGGGCGGCGTTTGCCGCCCTTACATATTACTTGCAAGCAGCTTTCAGCCCCACCGTGGCAAACGGATTCTTTATTACAAAGGAAGCTCATTGCAAAACGAATATTCACTGTTACTTGAAATGGAGGCGATTTTTATGCAGTTTCTGACGCACATTATCTTTTTGCTCAACCTGCTCAAGACCCTGATCAATCATTTTTCTTGATGGGTGGTGGCACTGAGTGGAAACAGTTCTCAAAGCAATCTCCGATTGGATCAAGTCACTGCTGACAGCGGCAATCATGTCCAATCTCAACGGCCTGTTCGATGATGTGAACACCCAAGTGGGCAGTATCGCCCAGCAGGTGGGCACCAAACCATCCAGTTTTGAACCGCGCGTTTTTGCTATGATCGAGGCGTTGTCCCGCAATGTGGTGCTGCCCATTGCAGGCGTGATTTTGACCTTTATTGCCTGTTATGAGCTGATTCAGCTCATAACAGAGCACAACAACATGGCACAATTTGAGCCTGCATTGCTGATGAAATGGATCTTCAAAACTGCCATTTCGGTCTGGATGATCTCCAACACTTTCGACATCATCATGGCGGTGTTCGATGTGACGCAGCAGGTGGTGGCAAATTCCAGCGGCATCATCAGCGGCAACACAAGGGTCAACGACATTGGTCTTTCCATGCTGCAATCCAGCATGATGAGCATGGACGTAGGCCCCCTGTTCGGGTTATTCTTGCAGTCCTTCTTTATCGGTATCACCATGCGCATCCTGTCCATTGTGATTTTTGTCATCGTCTACGGAAGAATGATTGAAATCTACATGATGGTCAGCCTTGCCCCGGTGCCCATGGCAACATGGGGCAACCACGAACAATCCCATGTAGGGCAGAATTATCTTCGTTCTCTGTTTGCGCTGGGATTTCAGGGGTTCCTGATCCTGATCTGCGTGGCGATCTACGCTGTTCTGCTTCAGAATGTCGCCATATCCGGGGATGCCATCAACTCGATCTGGAGCATCGTGGGGTATACCGTGCTGCTCTGCTTCTCGCTGTTCAAGACCAGCTCTGTCGCCAAAACTCTGCTGGGTGCCCATTGATTCGGAGGTGAAATTTTGGCAGCTTATATTTCCGTGCCGCGTGACTTCAGCAAGGTGAAGTCCAAAGTGGCCTTCAACCTGACCGCCCGGCAGCTCGTCTGTTTTGGTGCAGCGGCAGTCGTTGGCGTGCCGCTGTTCTTTATTCTGCGGGATACCGCAGGCAACTCTGGCGCTACACTTGGCATGATGGCGGTGATGCTGCCGGCGTTCTTTCTTGGAATGTACGAGAAAAACGGTCAGCCTTTGGAAAAGCTGCTGTCGTACTATGTGCAGTCCCGGTTTGTCCGCCCGAAGATTCGCCCCTACAAGACCAACAACTACTATGCACTGCTTATGAAGGGAGGCATGACCCATGATCCCGTTTTGGAAAAAGACCGATAAGCACAGCAAGCCGCAGTCTGCGCAGAAGCGCAGGCAGAACGCAAAGCCTGCTGTGCCCCGGACCGCCCAGCAGTCCATCCCCATGCAGCGGATGTTTGAGGATGGCACCTGCCGGGTGAAAGCAAACTATTACACCCGCACCATCCAGTATCAGGACATCAATTATCAGTTGGCGCAGCAGGAGGACAAGACCGCCATTTTCGAGGAATGGTGCTCCTTCCTCAACTTTTTTGACAGCTCCATCAAATTTGAACTGTCCTTTGTGAACATGGCAACCGACAGCACCGAGTTTGAGAAAAGTATCCGCATCCCGTACCAGCGAGATGGTTTCGATGATGTTCGTGCGGAGTATTCCCAGATGCTGCGCCAGCAGCTTGCCAAGGGCAATAATGGTCTGACCAAGACCAAGTTCATCACCTTTGGCGTGGAGGGCGAAAGCATGGCGCAGGTCAAGCCCCGGCTCGATCACATCCAGAACGATCTGCTCAACAACTTCCACCGGTTGGGGGTGCAGGCAAAACCCCTGAATGGTGCCCAGCGGCTGAAACTCATGCACGATATGTTCAACATGGACGGTGCCAGCAAGTTTCACTTTGACTGGAAGGACCTTGTAAAAAGCGGCCTTTCCGTGAAGGATGCTATTGCACCCACCGCCTTTGCCTTCAAGAACAGCCGCACCTTTCAGATGGGTGGCATCTTCGGGGCGGTCAGCTTCCTGAGCATCACGGCATCCGACATCAGCGACCAGCTTTTGAAGGATTTTCTGGATATGGATTCGTCCCAAATCGTTACCATGCACATCCAGTCCGTTGACCAGAATCGTGCCATTAAGACGGTGAAGCGCACCATCACGGAACTGGACCGCAGCAAGATCGAGGAGCAGAAAAAAGCCATCCGTGCCGGGTATGATATTGACATCATTCCGTCGGATTTGGCAACTTACGGACGGGATGCGAAAGCTCTGCTCAAAGAGCTGCAAAGCCAGAACGAGCGGATGTTCCTCGTCACTTTTCTGGTGCTGAACACTGGGCGCACGGAGCAGGAGCTGGAAAACAATGTCTTTCAGGCCAGCTCCATCGCCCAGAAGCACAACTGCAATCTGTGCCGGTTGGATTTCCAGCAGGAGCAGGGGCTTATGTCCTCGCTGCCGCTGGCAGACTGCCAGATCGAAATTCAGCGGGGACTGACCACCAGCAGCACGGCTATCTTCATCCCCTTTACCACGCAGGAATTGTACCAGAGCGGAAAAGAATCGCTGTACTACGGCTTGAATGCGCTTTCCAACAACCTCATCATGGTCTGTCT
>ERZ1026954.189-NODE-189-length-8043-cov-2.941913_pt1 | contig 8043 bp, 7 predicted proteins | sample MGYA00519251_ERZ1026954 | MGnify/ENA primary metagenome ERZ1026954 (study PRJEB26926, sample SAMN06164853) | human gut metagenome | biome: ENVO:00009003; feature: ENVO:2100002; material: ENVO:00002003 | host: Homo sapiens | place: USA | collected 2012 ... | reverse complement strand
GCATATCGTCGGCAGCGTCAGATGTGTATAAGAGACAGAGTATACTGTTACGGGCATGAGCTGCGCGGCCTGCTCTGCCCGGGTGGAAAAGGCCGTAAAAGCTGTGCCCGGCGTGACCAGCTGCTCGGTGAGCCTGCTGACCAACTCCATGGGAGTGGAGGGCACCGCCAGCGCATCAGCCATCGTCAAGGCAGTGCAGGAGGCGGGCTACGGCGCAAACCCCAAGGCTGCTGCCGCCGAGACCCCCAGCGCCGAGCTGGATGCACTGGCTGACCACGAAACACCCAGGCTGAAAAAACGGCTCATCGCTTCGCTGGTCTTTCTGGCGGTGCTGATGTATTTCTCGATGGGCCACATGATGTGGGGCTGGCCGCTCCCCCACTGGTTCGACGGCAACCACGTTGCCATGGGTCTGGTCCAGCTGCTGCTGGCGGGCATCGTGATGGTCATCAACCAGAAGTTCTTCATCAGCGGCTTCAAGGGCCTGCTCCACCGTGCCCCCAACATGGACACACTGGTGGCGCTGGGTTCCTCGGCCAGCTTTCTCTGGAGCACCTACGCCCTGTTCGCCATGACCCGCGCGCAGGTGGACGGCAACAGCGAGCTGGTCATGCACTATATGATGGAGTTCTACTTTGAGTCCGCCGCCATGATCTTGACCCTCATCACGGTGGGCAAGATGCTGGAGGCCCGCTCCAAGGGCAAGACCACCGACGCGCTCAAGAGCCTGATGAAGCTGGCCCCCCAGACCGCCACCCTGCTGCGGGAAGGGGCCGAAGTGACCGTGCCCATTGCACAGGTGAAAAAGGGCGACCTCTTTGTGGTGCGCCCCGGTGAGAACATCCCGGTGGACGGCCTTGTGCTGGAAGGTTCCAGCGCCGTGAATGAGAGCGCCCTGACCGGCGAGAGCATCCCGGTGGACAAGGCTGCGGGAGACAAGGTCAGCGCCGCCACCACCAACCAGTCCGGTTTCCTGCAGTGCCGGGCCACCCGCGTGGGCGAGGACACCACCCTTGCCCAGATCATCCGGATGGTCAGCGATGCCGCCGCCACCAAGGCTCCCATTGCAAAAATCGCCGATACGGTGTCCGGTTTCTTCGTGCCTGCGGTCATTACCATCGCGGTGGTCACCACCATCGTGTGGCTGCTGCTGGGCCGGGAGCTGGGCTATGCGCTGGCCCGCGGCATCTCCGTGCTGGTCATCAGCTGCCCCTGTGCGCTGGGTCTGGCAACGCCGGTGGCCATCATGGTGGGCAACGGTCTGGGTGCAAAGAACGGCATCCTGTTCAAGACCGCCGCTTCGCTGGAAGCTGCAGGCCGAACCCAGATCGTGGCGCTGGATAAGACCGGCACCATCACCAGCGGTGAACCAAAAGTGACCGACATTCTGCCCGCCGAGGGCGTTTCCGAGGCGGAGCTGCTCACCCTTGCCGCCGCACTGGAGCGCAAGAGCGAGCACCCGCTGGCAAAGGCCGTGCTGGCCTGCACCGACGCGCAGAAGCTCACCGCCCCCGAGGTATCCGGCTTTGCCGCCCTGCCGGGCAACGGTCTGGCCGCAAAGCTGGACGACGTGGAGATCTTTGGCGGCAATGCGTCCTTTATCGGCACCAAAGTCACCGTGCCCGCACAGCTGCAGGAGAAGGCCGCAGCCCTCTCCGCACAGGGCAAAACGCCCCTGTTCTTCGGCGGAGCAGGCCATCTGCTGGGCATCATCGCGGTGGCCGATACCATCAAGGAGGACAGCCCCCGTGCCATCCGGGAGCTGCAGGCCATGGGCATCCGCGTGGTCATGCTCACCGGTGACAACCAGCGCACTGCCGACGCCATTGGCAGGCAGGCCGGTGTGGACGAGGTGATCGCAGGCGTGCTGCCCGACGGCAAGGAAGCGGTCATCCGCCAGCTGCAGGCATCCGGCAAGGTGGCCATGGTGGGCGACGGCATCAACGATGCCCCGGCCCTGACCCGTGCCGACACCGGCATCGCCATCGGCGCAGGCACCGACGTTGCCATCGACGCGGCGGACGTGGTGCTGATGAACTCCAAGCTGTCGGACGTGCCCGCCGCCATCCGTCTGAGCCGCGCTACCCTGCGCAACATCCACGAAAACCTGTTCTGGGCGTTCATCTACAACATCATCGGCATCCCGCTGGCCGCCGGTGTGTTCATCCCCTTCGGCCTGACCCTGAACCCCATGTTCGGGGCTGCGGCCATGAGCCTTTCCAGCTTCTGTGTCGTGAGCAATGCCCTGCGGCTGAACCTGTTCGACCTGCACAGCACCAAACACGACCGCAAACCAAAGTCTGCCGCCCTGCCCGCTGCCCCCGTGCAGCCTGCAGCGGCTGAAAATACTGCCGAACCCGTTTCGGCTCCCGTTGTCAAGGAGGACAATGCCATGAAAAAGACCCTGCATGTTGAAGGTATGATGTGCTGCCACTGCGAAGCCCGCGTGAAGAAGGCTCTGGAAGCCCTGCCCGAGGTGGACGAGGCCGTGGTGAGCCACGAGGCCGGCACCGCCATCGTCACCCTGAACGCCGAGGTCGCCGACGACGTGCTGAAGAAGGCCGTTGAGGATCAGGATTACCCTGTGACCGGCATCCAGTAAACCGCCGCTGAATACGGAAAGGCCGCTGCATGTGAACCGTGCAGCGGCCTTTTTATCGTGTTTACAGGCTTTTAAAATTGATTCAGAATATCATGGTGTCCAATGTCCAACAGCAGAATGATCGTATCACCGTCGTACTGCCAGATAACCCGCACATCCATGTTTACGCTGAACTCGAACAAGTCTACCGTGCCTTGAATACGCTTTGTGCGCAGCGACGGATACAGCGGGTCCATTTCCAGAATTTCCAGCTTCTTTTTCAGCTGCGCCCGCTCCGCTGCGTTCAAACGCTTCAGGTTCTTTATGAACCGTTTGGTGTAGGTGATCTTGTAATTCATTCGTCCGCACCGTCCAGCGCTTCAAACAGTGCGTCCACCGTGTCGAACACCGGCTGCTCCCCTGCCGCAATTTTGGCCTTTGCTTCGTTGATCTCGCTGCGCAGCTCGTCCAGATACTTTTTGGGGTAAACGGCTACCGGCATCAGCTCGATCGCGCCATCCTTCTCCACGATCTCCAGCTTGTCGCCCTCACGCAGGCCCATCTTCATTACAATATCCTTTGGAATGGTGATCTGGGATTTTGTCCTCAATTCCGTCAGCATCCTTCATCCTCCTTTGTGCGATTTTCTTACTTTCTTACTTTTATTATACTCTGCTTTTTTCAAAAAGCAACCATGCACCATAAAATTTTACAAAGCGTCGTTTCTGTGGGTTCTTATTGTATTTCGTCAGAAAGTATGTTAAACTAAAAATGCCGCCCCAAAGGGTGGCGTTAAGGTGCTGTCTGCAAGCGCAGGTGGTCATGCTTCCCTCCGGCAAGCGTCCGGGGGACGTAAAAGCTTATTGTTTGTTCCCCCGTTCGCAAACGCGGAAGGGGGGATGCATCATGGTGTTGAACGATGTTCTGCAGCTGTTCGTCATTGTTGGCGGCACAGTTGGGATTACATTTCAGATCGCATGGGCAATCTTCAAAGAGATCCATAACAATAAGAAATGACCGCCCCAGTCTCCAAACGGTGAGCGGTCATTCTTCTTATTGACCAATTAGCCGGAGGAAGCTGACCATTCCGGACAGCACCTTCTCTATTTGTAGTATAGTTTCTTTTTGCTGGTTTGTCAAGAGATGGTTCTCGGCTGTTATGCAAGGCATTTTTATATAAGTGAATAACTGTCAGCTCTTCACCTTTCAGGTGAGAAAAATTGCAGTCTGCCGCAAATGCACCGAAAACGGACGCACCTGCAACGAAAATTGCGGTACGGCCCTGCGGCAGGACGGGCTGTGCACGCGGGAAAGACAAAGAATACTTTTGACAACAAAAGTTCATCTCGCTGAAGCGCCCCTGTTCTTCGACCAAATTTGTGCTATAATACAAAAGCAACGCTTCGCCCGGCCCCGCAAAGGGCAGGGCAGAGCAGAACGGAAAACAAGGAGTTTGGAATCATGGAAAGAGAAAAACTGAAGTCCCGTCTGGGCTTCATTCTGCTTTCGGCGGGCTGTGCCATCGGCATTGGCAACGTGTGGAAGTTCCCTTATATTGCCGGTCAGGGCGGCGGCGGCGCGTTCGTGCTGTTCTACCTGATCTTCCTCATCATTCTGGGCCTACCCATCATGACCATGGAGTTTGCAGTGGGCCGCGCTTCCCGCAAAAGCCCGGTGCGGGCCTATCAGGCACTGGAAAAGCCGGGCCAGAAGTGGCACATCCACGGCTACCTCACCCTCATTGGCTGCTATCTGCTCATGATGTTCTACACCACCGTGGCAGGCTGGATGCTGCACTATTTCTACATGACCGCCACCGGTAAGCTGGCAGGCCTGAACGCCGATCAGGTGGCTGGCAAGTTTACCGAAATGCTGGCAGACCCCGGCGTGATGACCTTCTGGATGGTGTTCGTGGTGGCACTGGGCATCTTTGTGTGCGCCAAGGGTCTGCAGAACGGCCTTGAGCGCGTGACCAAGGTCATGATGATCGCCCTGCTGGTGATTATGGTGGTGCTGGCCGTCAACAGCCTGTTCATGCCCGGCGCAAAGGAAGGCCTGAGCTTCTTCCTCGTGCCCGACTTCGGGCGTATGAAAGAGGTGGGCGTGGTCAACACGCTGGTGTCCGCCATGAATCAGGCCTTCTTCACCCTGAGCCTTGGCATTGGCGCAATGTCCATCTTTGGCAGCTACATCGGCAAGGAGCACTCCCTGCTGGGCGAGTCCGCCCGCATCGTGGTGCTGGATACCTTCGTGGCCATCACCGCCGGTCTCATCATCTTCCCGGCCTGCTTCACCTTTGGCGTGGATCAGACTGCAGGCCCCAGTCTGATCTTCATCACCCTGCCCAACATCTTTGCTAACATGGCGCTGGGGCGGCTGTGGGGCAGCCTGTTCTTCCTGTTCATGGCCTTTGCGGCCCTGTCCACCGTGCTGGCAGTGTTCGAGAACATCATCTGCTGCGGCATGGAGCTCACCGGCTGCAGCCGCAAGAAGTCCAGTCTGGTGAACTTCGTGCTCATCACTCTGCTTTCGCTGCCCTGCGTGCTGGGCTACAACGTGTGGGCATGGGACGGCTTTGCCGTGTTCGGCGGCGCTGTGCTGGATTTGGAGGACTTCCTCGTGAGCAACCTGTTCCTGCCGCTGGGCAGCTTGGTGTACCTGCTGTTCTGCGTTACCAAGTACGGCTGGGGCTGGGACAACTATAAAAAGGAAGTCAACACCGGCAAGGGCCTCAAGATGCACGACTGGATGCGCGGTTACCTGACCTGCGTGCTGCCGGTGATCGTGCTGTTCATCTTTGCCTTTGGTATCTACGATAAATTTTTTGCGTAAATAAATAACTTCTACCTCTCTGTAATCTTCGGTGACAACTCACCCAAAGGGAGAAGACCGGACGGAAAGATGCACTTTGCATGGACTGCCAAGGGCTCCCACTTTGGGGGAGCTGGCAAACCCGAAAGGGTTTGACTGAGAGGGCAAGCAGGTTAACGACAGGCTCCTCCTATTCCATCAATAAGAGGGGCCTTTTGCGGCAGAAAGGAACCTTCCATGCATATCCTGATCTGTGACGACGATGCGGCGTTCGGCGCGCGCATGGCAGAATATGTCACCGTCTACTTTACCGCCCGCAGCGTGCAGGTGCACACCGCCGTCTGCACCAGCGCAGCCGAGGTGCTTGCAACGCCGGGGCTGGAGCTGTATCAGCTGGCGTTTCTGGACGTGGACATGCCCGGTGCAAACGGCATGGTGCTGGGCCGTCAGCTCAAGCAGAAGTGCCCCGGCCTGATGCTGGTGTATGTTTCGGCCTATCTGGAATTTGCGCTGGAAGGCTACACGGTGAACGCCTACCGCTACCTGCTCAAGCGGGACATTGCGCGCACCCTGCCCAAGTGTCTGGACGACCTGCTTGCCGCCCTGACCGACCAGCGCAAGACCCTGACGGTGCACCACAACCGCACCGAAACGGAAATTCCGCTGGATCAGATCTATTATCTGGAAAGCGACCTGCGCCAGATCAACGTCTACGGCGACATTGCCCGCCGGCCCATCTGCACCTACTACGGCAAGATCGCCGACCTGCCGCCCATGCTCTACGAGAACGGCTTTTTGCAGGTGAGCCGCAGCGATGTGGTGAACATGAAATATGTGCGCAGCATCCGCAGCTACCGCGCCCTGCTGAAAAACGGGGTGGAGCTGAGCGTGAGCCGCGCAGGCTATGCGGCCATCCAGAACGCATATCTGGAATGGAAGGGACAGTATGTGGATGAGTGATGCATTTGCGGAAATGATGCTGGGGCATCTGGTGTGTCTGGTCCAGGGGAACGCCTTTATTCTGGTGGAGTGGGCCTATCTGGGCAGGGGAAAACTGCGCTGGCCGGTTCTGTGGGCAGAGCTGCTGTGTATGGGGCAGCTGGGCCTGTCACTCGCAACAGGAATGTCATTTTTCAATGTGCAGAGCGTCCTGCTCAATGTGCTGTACCTTTTTGTTACGGCGCAGCTGTTTGGCGGAAACTTTGCCGATAAGCTCACCGCCTGCCTGATCAACGGCACCATGTGCCTGCTGGTGGAGAACACGGTCAACTATACCTACTCCTGGTTCACAGGAGTGCGCACCGGCGAAGCATGGCAGCACCCCGGCTGCCTGATCGCGCTGTGCGCCGCGAACCTTATCGTGGGTGCAGCAGTTGCGCATTCCCTGTACAGCTGGAACCAGAAGTGTGCTCTGCAGCCGCTGCAGGCGCTGGTGATGTCCTTTTTCCCCGGGGTGGCTGTGGTGTTGAACATCGTGCTGATGGTCACAGGGACCCAGCAGCCCGCTACCCGGATGACCATGCTGCTCACCTTTGGCATGAGCGTGGCGGTGCTGGTGCATATCGCCATCGTGCAGATGTTCAACGATCAGGTGGTGCAGCGGCAGAACTCCCGCTACCGTGCTCAGCTGGAACAGCAGCGCGCCGAAGCCCTGCTGGATTCCTACACGGAACAGCGCCGCCTGACCCACGAGTTCACCAACCACATGACAGCCCTTACCGCCCTGCTGGATCAGGGGGATCTGGAAGGCGCACAGGCCTACATTGCCAGCGTGAGCAAAACGGTGGCGGCGGGCACCACCATCATGGATACCCACAACCCGCTGCTGGATTCCATTCTGAGCAAAAAGTACGAAGAAGCGGCAAAAGTTGGCGTGAACATTTACTTTGACCTGTGCGATCTCAAGCGGATGCCCTTCGACAGCATGGATATGGTCATCGTGCTCTCCAACCTTCTGGACAACGCCACCCGCGCCGCAGCGCAGGCCCTGCCGCCGGAGGTGTATGTGCGCATCCGCAAAACGCCGGAAGAATATCTGATTTCGGTGCGCAACCGCGTGCAGGAAGACCTGCTGCTGGAGGAGGGCAAGCTGCCCGGCACCACCAAAAAGGAGAGCGGCCACGGCATGGGCCTTGCCAACGTGCAGGACGTGCTGCGCAAGTACGGTGCCGAGTATACCGTGAGCTGCCGCGACCGGTGGTTTCGGTTTACCTGCGCCATCCCGTGCGCAGTTCATGACATGAGCACCGACAATTTATGACATGTTCTGTGCAACAGGCACGCAACAATGCTATACTAAGGCCAGTAAAGGTGACCTCCTGCCGGGGCAGAGCGGATTTGCGGCCAAAGGAAAACCTGGTGAAGCTTTGCCCCCTGTGCAGTGATCCGGGCAGTGGTGCGTGTTAAGCTGCTCTGTTTTCCCTTTGCTCTTCGCTGTGCAGTCCTCATGCGCTGCGCAGCTCATCTGGCGGGGCTTTCAACGGCGAACTTTGGGGTTTGCTGCTGATAAAGTCACTCGGTACGTCGCATTTCTGTCCGGCAGGTGCTGCTTGTGGGAATGGAGCATCTGCCGCACAGGGCATTTGCGTCGGTGAGAGTTCCGTCAGATTTTTTATTGCAAAAAAAGAGCTGCTGTACGGCAAAATTGCCTG
>ERZ1026954.184-NODE-184-length-8167-cov-3.565089_pt1 | contig 8167 bp, 6 predicted proteins | sample MGYA00519251_ERZ1026954 | MGnify/ENA primary metagenome ERZ1026954 (study PRJEB26926, sample SAMN06164853) | human gut metagenome | biome: ENVO:00009003; feature: ENVO:2100002; material: ENVO:00002003 | host: Homo sapiens | place: USA | collected 2012 ... | reverse complement strand
GTGGGCTCGGAGATGTGTATAAGAGACAGCTGCCGCACCGTCCACGTTCAGCAGCCGGATGCCGCACTCGCCTGCCAGAGCGGTCAGCACCGGGCTGGGCGCGCCCACTGTCATAAAGATGGCATCCACCCTGCCCGCCTTCAGCTGGGCAGCGGCATCCTCATAGTTCAGGTTTACCATGCTCACCATCTTGTCGTTCAGACCATAGGCAGATAAGATCTGCCGCGCGTTCTGCTCCGAACCGGATTCTTCCGCGCCAATGCTCACCGTCCTGCCATGCAGGTCCTCAATGGACTGGATGTCGGAATCCGCCCGCACTACCACCTGACAGGTCTCGGTGTACAGCGCCGCCACGGCACCAAAGCCCCGGCTTTCCTCCTCGTCGGCAAAGATGCCGGTCTGGTCATAGGCATCCTGCACAAGGTCTGCCTGTGCAATGGCCAGCTGCAGGTATTCGCCGGCCAGCAGACGCAGGTTCGCTGCGGAACCGGCGGTAGCCTTCAGCTCCACCTGCCCGTTATCCGTCTCATTTTCCAATGCTGCGAACCGCTCACCGAACTCTCGGTAGATGCCGCCCTCGCCAGCCACACCGAAGCGCAGCCGTTTAACGGTCTCCACCGACGAGCATCCGCTCAGCAGTGCTGCTGCCAGCAAAGCTCCGGCCAGCACCGCCGCGAGCCATTTCTTTTTCAAGATCACCACTCCTCTTCCTGCCGCCGCAGTGCGGCAGAACTTTTATCCTAAATTATACGCATATTGCGGATGAGATGCAATCACCTGCTGCAGAAAAGGAACGCACTTACCCTCCGAACAGCCCGAAGAAGCTGGTGTGGGTCACGCCCAGCACAAGGAACAGTGCGATCAGTGCAAACAGTACCCCGATGATAATATCCATCTGGTGCACGGTCAGCGGAAAATGGTCGTACATCTTTTCTTTCGCGTTCACAAAATTCTTGTCACCGTTGTTGAGCAGGCTCTTTTTGCCTTCCTCAAAGTCTGCCTTCCGGCCTGCCAGCTCCGCCTGTTCCTGCGCCAGCTGTGCTTCCCGGGCCGCAAGGGCAGCTTCCCGGCGGGCAAGTTCAGCCTCGCGCTCTTCGGGTGTCTGTTTTTCCTGTGCCATAAGCACACCTCCTGATGTTGTTTTTCTTTATGATACCACACAAATGCAAATAAAAAAAGCGGGCCGCCTGCCCAAAAGCAGACGACCCACAGAAAAAGCTCTTACTTCTTTGCCAGATACTTGCGGATATCGATAGCCACAGCCACGATAATGACAAGGCCCTGAACGATGTAGGTGTAGGAGGAGTTCACGTTCATGAACTGCAGCGCCACCTTCATCAGCTCAAAGACCAGAACGCCGACCAGAACGCCGGGCACAGTGCCGACACCGCCGGTGGTGGAAACACCGCCGATGGTGCAGGCTGCGATGGCATCCAGCTCATAGCCCTGTGCGGTGTTGACGGATGCGCCGCCGGACTTTGCAGCCAGCAGGCAGCCTGCCAGACCGAACATGCAGGAAGCCAGGATGTAGATGCGGATCTTGGTGGCGTTGACGTTGACACCGGCCACCTCAGCAGCAGCCTCGTTGCCGCCGATGGCGTACATGTACTTGCCGTGACGGGTCTTGTTGTACAGGAACCAGAAGCACCCGGCCACGATCAGAGCGATCCAGATCAGCACAGGCACACCGATGATAGTGTTGGAGGCCAGAGAGGTGAAGTTTTTGTTCAAAGAGCCGATGGGGGTACCGCCGGTGTACACAAGGCAGATACCGTAGACCACCTGCTGCATACCCAAGGTAGCAATGAAGGGCTGCACCTTCAGGTAGCTGACCACCAGACCATTGCACAGACCCACGATGGCGCAGATGGCAATGACCAGAATGAACACCACGGGGGTGGACAGGGTGGGCATATTGGGGTAGAACTTGCCGGAAGCGCCTTCGGTCTGTGCAAAGATGCAGGCCAAACATGCTGCAAAACCAGCCAGACGGCCTGCAGACAGGTCGTTGCCGGTGGTGATCAGGCAGCCGGAAATGCCCAGCGCGATGATGTAGCGGATGGACACGTTCTTGAACAGGTTGATCATGTTGGTGCCGGAGAAGAAGTTGGGGTGAATGATGCCAACGATCAGAGTGATGGCCAGCATCATCATGATAATGGCGTTGTTGCTGAGCCACTTGCCCACAGCCTTGCCATTTAATTTTTTGGTAGCTTCCACGATAGACAGCCTCCTTAATTACTGATTTGCCGCAGCTGCGTCAGGTGCGGTCTCGAACTGGGTAGCCAGCGCCATGATGTTCTCCTGCGTGGCGTCCTTGCCGTCGATAAAGCCGGTGATACGGCCATCGCACATGACCATGACACGGTTGGACATACCGATGATCTCGCTCATTTCAGAGGAAATCATGATAATGCTCTTGCCCTGCTTGGCCAAATCGGCGATGATGCAGTAGATCTCGTACTTTGCACCAACGTCGATGCCACGGGTAGGCTCGTCCAGAATGAGAACATCGGGGTTGTTGGCCAGCCACCGGGCGATCAGCACCTTCTGCTGGTTGCCGCCGGAAAGGCTCTTGATCTGGGTCTTGGGGCTGGGCACCTTGATGGCCATCTTTTCCTTGTTGGTAGCCACCAGATCCAGGATCTTCTTGTCGTCCAGCATGATGGGGCCCTTGCGCAGGGCATCCAGCGATGCAATGGAGATGTTGTCGGCCACGCTCAGCACACCCATGATGCCGGTTGCGCGGCGGTCCTCGGTCAGCAGAGCCACGCTCTTTTGGATGGCGTCGCGAGGCTGCTTGATGTTCACCTCTTCGCCCTTGATCCACACCTTACCGGAGGTATGGGCACGCAGGCCGAAGATGCCTTCCATCAGCTCGGTGCGCTGTGCGCCCACCAGACCAGCCACGCCCAGGATCTCGCCCTTTTTCAGCTCAAAGCTGCAATGGCGGAAGGAGCGCGGATGGATGGAGGTGAAATCCTCCACCTTCATCATCACTTCCTCGGAGGGGTGGTTCTCCAGCGGCGGGAACAGATTGGACAGCTCACGGCCGACCATCTTGGCGATGATCTGCTCCTTGGTCATGTTGGCAACGTCCCACTTGCCGATGTAATGGCCGTCACGCATGATGGTCACTTCGTCAGCAATGACCTTGATCTCATCCATCTTGTGGCTGATGTAGACCAGTGCAACGCCCTGCTCCTTCAGCTCACGCATGATGCGGAACAGCGATTCCACTTCGTTGGCGGTCAGGGAGGAGGTGGGCTCGTCCAGGATCAGCACCTTGCAGTTTGCGGAAACAGCCTTTGCAATTTCCACCATCTGCATCTGTGCGATGCTCAGAGAGCCAAGCTTTGCACGGGGATTGATCTCCAGCTTCAGCTTTTTCAGCAGCTCCTCCGTATCCTTGTACATTTTGGCGTGATCCACCACCGTAACAGGGCCGTACTTTTTGGTGGGGTAGCGACCCAGCCAGATGTTCTCGGCCACGGTGCGTGCCGGAATCGGCTGCAGTTCCTGATGCACCATGGCAATGCCGCGGTTCAGTGCATCCAGAGGGGTGGTGATGGTAACTTTTTCGCCCTCGTATTCAATTTCGCCCTCGTCCATCTTGTAAATGCCAAACATGCATTTCATCAGGGTGGACTTACCGGCGCCGTTTTCACCCATCAGCGCCATGACCTTACCGGGGCGAAGCTCCAACTGGGCGTGATCCAGCGCTTTGACGCCGGGGAAGGTCTTGACCACGCCTTTCATTACCAGACGGTATTCTGACATTCCGCAGAGCCTCCTTGTCGTTTATTATAAGGCCGCAGAAAAACCTTTTTTCAAAACAAGGCGCGTGCGCGGAGAATATTTCTCGCACGCACGCGCTTTATAGCTTTGTTCAAGCCGTCAAGGTCCACTGCGCACCTTGCATTGTTTCAGGAAAACTTTGGTCTTACTTCACGTACTCGGAAGCGTTGTCCTTGGTCACCTTCACATAGTCGACCCAGTAGTACTGCTCGACCTTGGAGCCTTCAACGTACAGCTTGGTAGCCTCAGCAGCTGCGGTAGCCTGACCCACGTCATCGTTCAGAACGGTACCGGTCATGTTGCCATCCAGAACGTCCTGAACAGCCTCAGCCAGTGCATCGACACCAACCAGATAGATGTCCTTGCCGACGGTGCGGCTTGCCTGCTGGATGGACTGCAGAGCGCCCAGTGCCATTGCGTCGTTGTTGCAGAAGACGACTTCGATCTTGTCGCCGTACTGAGACAGAGCGTTTGCAACGTCCTGCTGAGCGGTGGTCTGATCCCAGTTGTCCAGGTACTCGTACAGGCACTCCACTTCCTTGTCGGCATCGGTCAGAGCCTTGATGGAGTACTCAGTGCGGTACTGAGCATCGATGTTCTCGGGGTCGCCCTTGCACATAATGTAGGTGATCTTGCCGTCGCCGTTGATATCGCCCTGAGTCTCGGTCTCCAGGATCAGCTCGCCCTGATAAGTACCGGACTGACGTGCGTCAGCACCAACGTAGCAGCACTTGTCTGCGTAGGAGTCCAGAACGCTCTTGTCGGGCTCACGGTTGATGAAGACGATAGGAGTCTCAGAGGGCTTGACGGTATCAACGATGGTCTGTGCGGAAGTGGTCTGGACAGGGTTGATGACCAGCACGTCCACACCCTGCTGCAGGAAGGTGTTGATCTGCTCGGTCTGGGTGTTCTGGTCGTTCTTGCCGTCAACGATGGTCACGGCGTAGCCCTTATCCTTCAGGTACTCTTCCAGGTCGGTGCGGTACAGGGTCATAAAGTTATCAGCGAACTGATAGATGCAGACACCGACGTTTGCGCTGCCGGTTGCAGCCTCAGAAGCAGCTGCAGAGGAAGCAGCGACAGAGGAAGCAGCAGTGGAGCTGGAGGAGCCGCCGCAGGCGGTCAGAACGCCAGCAGCACCCACAACAGCAGAAGCCTTCATAAAGTCACGACGGGAAATCATTTTCATAATCTTATTCTCCTTCATTCGCATATCACAGCATCTCATGGAATATACTTACATGTACGTTCCACGGTTTCTGTTTGTATTATAGCCATCTGAAAAAAAGTTCGCAATGGGACAAGTTCACAAGATTCCGGCCGTTTCTTTGTGCATTCTTCACAGTTGATATTGTTGTGTACAACATTCTTTTTACTATCAAGCACAAAATCGGTCAAAAATGCAACATACATCCAAATTCCATGCCAAAAATCCATAAATCCTTTCAAAATGGTTACAACATCGTTCTGTTCATGCAACAAATTTCTCTGTACAGAAAATGCCCGTCTTTTCCCGGAAGTTTTGCACAAAACGTACATTTCCGGGAAAAACCGGGCATTTTTTTCATTTTTCACTTTTCTTTGTGTTCGCGGCGGTAGCGGGTGGGGGTGACTCCCAGCGTCTTTTTGAAGATCTTTGTAAAATAATTCACGTCCAGAATGCCCACTTCCTCGGCCACGGCGGCAATGGTGTGGTTGTTCTGCACCAGCAGCTGGGCCGCGCGGTTGACACGCTGGGTGTTGATATAATCGATCAGAGTGCTGCCGGTCTCCTGCTTGAACAATGCCGACAGGTACGATGGGCTGATGAAGCACATGGCGGCCAGACTTTTCAGCGTCAGCGGCTCGGCCACGTTCAGGTTGACGTAGTTCATCACCTTCTGCACCGCGGGCGAATACTCCTTCAGCGAGTAGCGGCGGACATAGGCACAGTAATCCCGCGTCATCTGCCACATCATCTCGTTGGGCACCTCGTTGGCTTCCTCAATGATGCGGCTGTACTTGCTGGAAATGGCATCGATATAATAGGGATGCACCTTGCTGGGCTCAATGGCCTTGCGCAGCAGGGTGTTCAGCACGATCATCTTGTTCTTCTGCTGGTAGAGCGTCCCCTCGAACCGGCCGCCGTAGGTAAAGCGGGAATGCTGGTGCATGGCCTCGATGGCGGCTTCCTCATCGCCCCGGGCCACCGCGTCCAGAATGCGGTTCTCCGATTCATACCGCTGCTCCAGCATGGTGACCGGGATCTCCTTCTGGAACTCCGGCTCGTGGAAATAGCGGGTATCCGGGTGGAACTGGAAGGGCAGGAATTCCTTCAGCTCCTGCACCGGGACAGTGCAGCCGAACATCGTATCCACCACAACCCGCAAGGCTCCATAGAAATCGCTGGCCTCCAGGATCTTCACGCCGTTGTAGTACTCCTGCACAGCGGCCTCTCCGGCTTCCCCCAGATAGCGCCTGACCCATTTGCGGGCGCTCTGGGTGCGGGGGCCCACCGTCCAGGGGCCAATGAGAAAGACCGTGTTTTTTTCATCGGGGATGCGGAACAGGGCAAAGTGCAGCTCAAAGGTGCCCTCCACCAGCAGCAGGGTTTTTTCAGGGGTGCTGTCCAGCAGCAGCTGGCCGAACTCCTGCCAGTCGAACTGGGGGTCCAGCGATCGCCGCAGGCCGTAGTCAAACTCTTCCAACCCCTCAAAGGGCGGGGTGACCCGCCGGGTCGGGATATTCTGCACCGCTGCCAGCTTTGTAAGGATCTGCAAGGGATCCACCCGCATCGTACACCGCTCCTTTTTCCTGTTGTTCCGCTCGTGCCATTGTATCATTCCTGATATATTAGTATACATCAATTTTGAAGCAGAAACAAGCCGCCCACAGGAATTTCCCGTGGGCGGCTTGATCCGTTTCCTTACTTATTATGGCGCTGTGCCAGTGCGGCCACGTTCTCTTCCACCTTCTGTTTGGTCAGGGGGTAGATGAAGAACAGGCTCAGGGCCACGGCCACGAAGCCGATGGCGGGGGCAATACAGGAGATGTTGAAGATGCCCATGGCGACCTCCGGGTCAAAGGCAGTGGCAGCGCTGTAACCGATCATGGTCAGCAGGCCGCCGGTCAGGCCGGAAGAGAACGCCTGACCCAGCTTGCGGGCAAAGGAGTAGACCGCATAGATGGTGCCGTCCTCACGGATGCCGTTGCGGACCTCGGAATCATCGATGACATCGGTAATCATTGCCCAGATGATGGTGTTGAAGAAGCCCAGGCAGATGAAGGCGGCGCAGAAGAAGCCGACATAGACCCAGACATTGGTGGGCTTGAGAACAAAGCAGATGACCTCCAGCACCGTGGCCACGATGCAGGATACGGTGGCCAGCTCTTTTTTACCGAACCGGCTGGCCAGCTTGGAGGCAAAGGGTGCGCAGACGAGCAGGATCAGCACGCTGCTCAGCAGAGAAGCGGTAGACTGGGCGGCGGCGCTGCCGTAGAAGTTGGGGAACACATAGCCTGCCATGCCCTGCATGGTCAGCATGGCCAGCAGCAGGAAGAGGGCGGCAGCAATGATACCCAGCAGGGCACGGTTGGTGAACACGCTCTTGAGCATCTTGCCAATGTCCATCTTGCTGTTGTTGGCAGGCACATCCACACGCTCACGCACCAGGTTAAAGCAGAGCAGGTAGCAGAGGATGGCGCAGACAGAGAAAACGCCCGCAATGATGGTCATGCGGCTGCCGGAGAGGACGGTCTGACCATTGACGGTGACGTAAGCCACCATGGGGGTGCCAACGCCGATCACAAGGCTGGCCAGGGTGCTGCCGATGGTACGCCAGGTGGACAGCTCTGCGCGATCCTTGGGGTCAGCGGAGATGGCGGAGGCCATGGAGCCGTAAGGGATGTTGACGGAGGTGTAGAAGATGGAGCCCCACAGGATATAGGTCACAAAGAGCCATGCCACCTTGAAGCCGTAGGACATCCCGGCCAGACCGGACTGGAAGATGAGGAAGGATGCGATGGCCACAGGGCCGCACATCCGCTTGAGCCAGGGGCGGAATTTGCCGTCCTTGGTGGGCTTGGAGCGGTCCACGATCTGGCCCATGGTCACATCGGTAAAGGCATCCACAAAGCGGGCGATCATCATGATCATGCCCACAACACCGGCGCTCACGCCCATCACGTCGGTATAGAACTTCATCAGGAAGCTGGACGACAGGATAAAAGTAAAATCGTTGGCGAAATCGCCGAACATATAGCCGACCTTGTCCCGCATCCCAAACGGGGTGGTCTTTTGCATTTCATTTGCCATTGTATTCTCCTTCGGTGGTCAATTCAAACGGTACAGCGTTTCTTCTGCTGTATCCAAGTTTGTACTCCAATATTA
>ERZ1026954.180-NODE-180-length-8324-cov-4.308502_pt1 | contig 8324 bp, 8 predicted proteins | sample MGYA00519251_ERZ1026954 | MGnify/ENA primary metagenome ERZ1026954 (study PRJEB26926, sample SAMN06164853) | human gut metagenome | biome: ENVO:00009003; feature: ENVO:2100002; material: ENVO:00002003 | host: Homo sapiens | place: USA | collected 2012 ... | reverse complement strand
GCAGCGTCAGATGTGTATAAGAGACAGACTTCGGGCTGTATTTCCGTGTCCGGCTTTGTCTCTTTTGTCTTCTGCGAAAAAACCTCCTGCGGTTTTTCCTGAGCAGATGCACGCATCCGTTCTTCATATGCAGCTTTCCGACGATTGTGCGCAATCTGTCTGCGCAGCTCCAACAATAATCCAGACATTTTTTCCTCCGCTGTATCAGTTCCTCTGTTTATTGTATCATTCTCCCACGTATTTGTAAACAAAAAAGACTGCCAGCATGACGGTACTGGCAGTCCTTCTCCTTTTATAATATTCAGATCTTAAGCGATTCCGTTTACTAATTTTGCTAAACGGGAAACTTTACGAGCTGCGTTGTTCTTGTGATATACACCCTTAGAGCAGGCACTCTCGATAACTGAAGAAGCATCCTTATATGCAGCCTCTGCAGCAGCCTTATCCTTTGCAGCAACAGCAGCCTCTACCTTCTTGATTGAAGTCTTAACTTCAGAACGGATTGCTTTATTTCTTGCAGTCTTTGTCTCTGTAACTAAAATTCTCTTCTTAGCAGATTTAATGTTAGCCAATCTGTACACCTCCATATCAAACTGTAATTTGTTTCCTGCGGTGAAACAGACACGGACGCTTCATCGCAAACATACTAGAATATAATATGTCAACCTTTCTGCTCTGTCAATACATATTTTGAAAAAAATTGCAAAAAATTAACATATATATGATTTTGGAATATCATACAGGGGAGGTGTATTGATTTGTCGGCTGATAAATGGTGTGCAAGAACTGATCTGGCGCTTGAGACGCAGGAGAGCCTTAAAAAGGCAAACACAGATATGAGAGGTGTGAATTTCTCTGAAAAAAAGCTGGATAATGGAATCATAGTCAGTGTAGTGACAATTGACTCAGAAAATGCAGTCAGGGCTACAGGCCGTCCTAAAGGAAAATATGTGACAATTGAGGCTGCTATGCTGTCCGAGGGAGATGAGGAGTGCTGTCAGGCTGTGACAAGGGAGCTTTCAAGAGAGCTTAAGAGCTTTGTAAAGGCTGTCTGTGACAAGCGTATATATGCGGCACTTGTTGTCGGGCTTGGAAACAGAAATGTAACTCCTGATGCGCTTGGGCCAAGATGCGTTGACAGCTTGTTTATCACCCGCCATATAGTAAAGGAATATGGCAGGTATGCGTTTAGCAACGAGAATGTAAACAGTGTGTGCGGCCTGGTGCCGGGCGTGATGGCTCAGACAGGCATGGAGTGCCTTGAGATAATAAAGGGTGTGGTGAGCGAGGTGAAGCCAGATTTTGTTGTGACAATTGATGCGCTTGCGGCACGCAGTACAAAGAGGCTGGGCTGTACCATACAGCTGACGGATACAGGCATAGTGCCCGGAAGCGGGGTAGGAAACCACAGGGACGGTATTAACCATGGCAATCTCGGAGTGCCTGTTATCGCGATTGGTATTCCGACAGTCATTGATGCGGTGACTATTGTTTCAGATGCGGTAAATGCCAGCCGGGAGAACACCGCAAAGCTCATGTCGCCTAAGTTAAACGGCATGTTTGTGACGCCAAAGGATATTGACGAGACGGTTAAGAGACTGGCAGGGCTTTTGTCTGAGGGCATAAATATGGCTTTTTCAAACGATGAATATGATGACTATAGTGAATAATTTTATTGCTTCGAATATCATTAGAGCCAGCCGCATAAGCTTTATGTAGCAGGGGCTGCCTGATGCTTTAGATGGGAGATGATATTGTGAAGAAAAAAATGATTGTGCTTATAGCATTTATATATATTGCGTCTATGCTGTTTTGCGGTGATGGTGTGGGAAAGAAGTTCGTGGAAGAAAAATTTCCGCACCTTACATATTCTGACAAGGAGTGTGATGATTCAAAAAAGAAGGAGCTGCGTATTGTGGAGGATGAGGATACAGCAGGAGGTATTCTCTCATATGAGGAGCTTGCTGCGATGGAAAATGAAAATGCAAGTGTCAGGAACAATATGCTGCCGGATACCGACCAGCTGGCATTTGTTGATGAAGCTGAAAAAACGGTGAGCTAGCAGAACTTGAGGAGCAGCAGAACGTGAAAATGCCGCAGGTAGATATGAGCTTTGACAATCTGGTAAAAAACTATTATCAGGTGGACAAGACTACATATATAGGAGCCGATGAGCTATGTGAGGAGGCTTTGCTTGGGCGCGATATGTCTATAGAAAAGTCAGGCAACGGTCCTGATATACTCATATACCATACACATTCGCAGGAGGGGTACAGTGATTCCATTGATACATCAGAGACAGAGACCGTAGTTGGAGTGGGTGACAGGCTTGAATCACTTTTGAGGGAAAAATACGGCTACAATGTGCTGCATCACAAGGGGCAGTATGATGTGAATGACCGCGACCATGCGTATTCTAATTCACTTCCTGAGATTACAGAGATTATTGAGAAAAACCCGTCTATAAAGGTGGTTATTGACCTGCACAGGGATGGAGTGGCTGAGACTACAAGGCTTGCTGCCACAATAGATGGAAAGCCTATGGCACAGATTATGTTTTTTAACGGGCTGTGCCGCACTGCTGCAAGGGGACCGATTAATAGTCTGCCCAATGAGTATCTGGGGGATAATCTGGCGTTTTCATTTCAGCTGCAGCTCATGGCAAATGAGTATTATCCGGGGCTTGCAAGGCGCATATACTTAAAGGGCTACAGATATAATATGCATCTGTGTCCGAAATCGCTGCTCGTGGAGGTGGGAGCGCAGACAAATACCAAGGAGGAGGCATACAATGCAATGGAACCACTTGCAGATATACTTGATAAAGTGTTAAAATAATATAGACTTTATTTCACAAATCTGATAAACTTTGATGAGTTATTGAAAGCATTAGGAGGACATATGTCAATAGATCAGAGCAAAATCCGCAATTTTTGTATTATTGCCCATATTGATCACGGTAAATCTACACTCGCGGACAGAATTATAGAAAAAACAGGCACACTTACCAGCAGGGAAATGCAGGCTCAGGTGCTCGACAATATGGATTTAGAGAGAGAGCGTGGTATCACAATCAAGTCTCAGGCAGTCCGTATTATATATAACGCAAAGGATGGCGAAGAGTATATTTTTAATCTGATAGATACACCGGGACACGTGGATTTTAACTATGAGGTATCAAGGAGTCTTGCGGCATGTGACGGAGCTATACTTGTAGTGGATGCGGCCCAGGGCGTTGAGGCACAGACACTTGCAAATGTTTACCTTGCACTGGATCATGACCTGGATGTATTTCCTGTTATAAATAAGGTGGATCTGCCGAGTGCGCGCCCGGATGAGGTGGCACAGGAGATTGAGGATGTTATCGGTATTGAAGCTATGGATGCACCGCGTATTTCCGCAAAGACAGGACTCAATATAGAGGATGTGCTGGAGCAGATTGTAAAAAAGATTCCGGCACCAACAGGCGATAAAGATGCACCGCTTAAGGCACTTATATTTGATGCAACATATGATTCTTATAAGGGAGTCATTATTTTCTGCCGACTGAGAGAGGGCTCTGTAAAGGTAGGAGACACAATAAAGATGATGGCTACAGGTGCATCTGATGTGGTTACAGAGGTGGGTTATTTTGGCGCAGGCCAGTTTATACCATGCGATGAGCTTTCGGCCGGTATGGTTGGATACATTGCGGCCAGCATCAAAAATGTCAGGGATACACGCGTGGGTGATACAGTTACACTCGTTGACAGACCGTGCGATGAGGCACTCCCGGGCTATAAGAAGGTCAACCCTATGGTTTACTGTGGTCTTTATCCTGCGGACAGTGCAAAGTATCCTGATTTAAGGGATGCGCTTGAAAAGCTGCAGGTCAATGACGCTTCATTACAGTTTGAGCCTGAGACCTCTCTGGCACTTGGCTTTGGCTTCAGATGCGGATTCCTTGGACTTTTACATCTGGAAATTATTCAGGAGAGACTGGAGAGAGAGTTTGATCTGGATCTCGTTACCACTGCACCTAGTGTTATTTACAAGATTCACAAGACAAGCGGTGAGGTGATAGATCTGACCAATCCTTCAAATATGCCGGATCCGTCAGAGATTGAGTATATGGAGGAGCCATACGTATCTGCAGAGATTATGGTCACAAGTGACTATGTCGGTGCGATTATGAAGCTGTGCCAGGAGAGACGAGGAGTCTATATCAGCATGGAATATATCGAAAAGACACGAGCTCTCATAAAGTACGACTTGCCATTAAATGAGATTATCTATGATTTCTTTGATGCTTTAAAGTCACGTTCGAGGGGTTATGCTTCGTTTGACTATGAGATGAAGGATTATGAGCGCTCAGAGCTTGTCAAGCTTGACATCTTAATCAATAAGGAAATGGTCGATGCACTTTCATTTATCGTATTCAAGGAGAGTGCATACGAAAGAGGCCGTAAGATGTGTGAGAAGCTTAAGGGTGAGATACCAAGGCATCTGTTTGAGATACCTATTCAGGCAGCAGTCGGTGGCAAGATTATAGCAAGAGAGACGGTTAAGGCGCTTCGAAAGGATGTACTTGCTAAGTGCTACGGTGGTGATATTTCACGTAAGAAGAAGCTGCTTGAGAAGCAGAAGGAAGGAAAGAAGAGGATGCGTCAGGTGGGCAATGTAGAGATACCACAGGAGGCATTCATGAGTGTGCTTAAGCTGGATGAGGAGTAATAGCACATATGAAGAATCTTGAGATTTATATTCATATACCATTTTGTGTGAGAAAATGTGAATATTGTGATTTTTTGTCATTTCCAGCAGACGATGATGCAAAGCTTCGTTATGTCAAGGGGCTTATGGCGGAAATGATATTTTACGGCCCGCTTATGAAGAACTATCAGGTGTCATCTGTCTATATCGGAGGAGGTACACCAAGCTCTATAGATGAGCGGTGGATTGCTGCTTTGATGGAGGATGTGTTTGACTGCTTTAATGTGCTGCCTGATGCTGAGATATCCATAGAGTGCAATCCCGGTACGCTTAGCAGGGAAAAGCTTTTAGCATACATGGATGCGGGAATCAACCGCCTGTCCATAGGACTGCAGTCGGCAAATAATGATGAGCTTAAGCGGCTCGGGCGTATACATACCTTTGAACAGTTTGTGACGAATTACGAGGTGGCCAGAAACGTGGGCTTTAAAAATATCAATGTAGATTTGATGTATGGTCTGCCGGAACAGTCAGCGTCACAGTATATGGCGACAGTAAACAAGATCATAAGGCTTCATCCGGATCATATATCGGCGTATTCTCTTATAGTGGAAAAGGGTACTCCTTTCTATGAAAAGTACAAGTTTGACATGGTGCGCCAGGAGGCGGGCATGGGAACGGAGTTTCTGCCTGACGAGGACGAGTTATATGATATGGAAAAGGCGGGACAGAAGGCGTTTATGGATGCCGGCTACAGGCAGTATGAGACATCTAACTATGCTAAAAGAGGCATGGAGTGCCGCCATAATATAGGCTACTGGACCAGAGCTGACTATTTAGGACTTGGAATAGGGGCGGCATCGCTTATATCAAATGTCAGATATACCAATACATCCGATATGGATGAATATCTGTCGCGCTGCCGTCATATACATGATGTGGGTGATGATATATTTAAGGCCAATCTGCATGTGGCAGCTGATATTATAGACAAAAAGGGACAGATGGAGGAGTTTATGTTTCTTGGACTTCGTATGAATGAGGGGGTCACAAGAGAAGCCTTTGAGAGGGCATTTGATATTTCGATAGATGCAATCTACAAGGATACGATAGACAGCATGAAAAAACAAGAGCTGCTCGTGGTAAAGGACGGGCATATCTATTTATCGGAGAGAGGAAAGGATGTAGCCAATTACGTTATGGCACAGTTTTTGAAGGATTAACGGAGAGTAAATTATGGATATGACTTTTAAGCTTCAGGTGTTTGAGGGACCGCTTGACCTGCTTTTATACCTGATAGAGAAAAATAAAGTAAATATTTATGATATCCCGATTGTCGAGATTACAGCGCAGTACATGGAGTATGTGAATCAGATGAAAAAGGATAACCTGGACACGCTCAGCGAGTTTCTCGTGATGGCAGCTACACTCCTCGACATAAAGTCAAAGATGCTTCTCCCAAAGAAAGAGGAAGAAGAGCAGGAGCAGGAAGATCCAAGAGCAGAGCTTGTGCAGCAGCTGCTTGAGTACAAGATGTACAAGTGCATGGCAAACGAGCTTAAGGATCGTCAGCTGGATGCCGGCAAGGTGTGGTATAAGAAGAAGGACATACCTGATGAGGTCCTTGCATATGAGGAGCCTGTTAATCTTGAGGAGCTTGTCGGAGATATCCGTCTTTCTGATTTAAACAGAATCTTTCAAAGTATAATGAAGAGACAGGAAGAAAAGATAGATAAGGTCCGTTCGAAGTTTGGAAAGATTGAAAAGGAAGAGGTCTCCTTAGAGGAAAAGATGGACTTTCTGACAGACTATGCTGCCTCACACAAGCACTTCAGCTTCAGAGGGATGCTTACTGCATCGTCAAGCAAAGTGGAAGTCATAGTTACATTTCTTGCCATACTGGAGCTTATGAAGACCGGCAAATTAACTATCGTTCAGGAGCATATTTTTGATGATATCCGGATTGAGTCAAGAATTGCTGCATAAAGAGGGGTTGAGGATATATGAATTATAAAGCTGCAATAGAGGCTATTTTATTTACCATGGGAGAATCCGTGGAGCTTGGAAGGATAGCCGATGCAATACAATTAAATGAAAAAGAAACAAAAAAGCTGCTTGACGAGCTGATTAAGGAGTATAGAAGTTCTTCAAATATAGGTATGAATATCATAGAGCTTGATGGTGCTTATCAGATGTGTACAAAGCCACAGATGTATGAATATCTCATCCGCATTGCAAAGCAGCCTAAGAAGAGGGTGCTTACGGATGTGCTTTTAGAGACTCTTTCCATCATAGCGTACAAGCAGCCTGTAACAAAGGCAGAGATAGAAAAAATCAGAGGTGTGTCAAGTGAACATGCCATAAGCAAGCTTGTCGAGTACAATCTGGTGCAGGAGCTTGGAAGGCTTGATGCTCCGGGAAGGCCGCTTTTGTTTGGAACCACAGAGGAATTTCTAAGGAGCTTTGGGGTTTCGTCTATCGACGAGCTGCCGGTATTAAGCCCTGTGCAGGTTGAGGAGTTTAAGCAGGAGGCAGAGGAGGAGATGCACGTGAAGCTTGATGTGTAGTGCAGGTGTATTGCGTAAGCTGCCATTTCATATAATAAGGACATGCAAATAATCATATATATTACCGATGGAGGTAATTATATGATTATTTTTTTGAAAAAATATAAGTCGAAAATAGCTTTAATAGTTTTCATTTGTGTGTTGGTTTGTACTGTCAGCTGTTTGCTTGGTTTTAAGACGCTAGAAAAGCAAAAAATGCCCGGTTTGGAAAAGAAAAGTGTGTTTATGGCAGCTGAAAATACTGTTGCTAAGAATACTGACAAAGCCGTAAATGAACCCAGACTTCATGCTGTTTCAGCGGCATTATATGATGCGGATGACGAGACGTTTATATATGGCAGAAATATGAGAGACAGCATGGCAAATGCCAGCACCACAAAGCTTCTTACGTGTATTGTGGCACTTGAAAAAGCTGATATAAATGATACTGTTACGATTTCACAAAATGCTGCATCACAGCCTGCGGTCAAGCTTGGACTTGTGGCCGGGAATAGCTATAATATGAAGGATTTACTCTATGGCATGATGCTTGAGTCGTTCAATGACTGTGCTTATGCGATTGCGGAACATGTGGGCGGCTCGACGGAGGGCTTTGCAAAGCTTATGAATGAAAAAGCAAATGAGATAGGGTGCCTCGGCACGTATTTTATTACACCAAACGGGCTGGATGCTGAGAATGATATAAGCTTTCACCACTCCACAGCGGGAGATTTGTGTGTTATAATGTCTTATTGTGCGTGGAAATCACCAAAATCAACACAGTTTCTTGAGATAACACAGACTATGCAGTACACGTTTGAGACAGAGAAAGGTCAGATGGTTTTTAACAATCACAACAGGCTCCTTACGGAGACGGACTACTGCATATCGGGAAAGACCGGCTTTACCACAAAGGCAGGCTACTGCTATGTCGCAGCAGTTGAAAAGGATGGAAGGAGAATGTGCCTTTCTCTCTTGGGCTGTGGGTGGCCAAACAATAAAAACTATAAGTGGGATGATGCAAAGAGTCTGGTGGAGTATGCGGTTTCAGATGCTGCCGAAGATTCTTACTGTGATGCTGCTTGT
>ERZ1026954.177-NODE-177-length-8463-cov-4.805899_pt1 | contig 8463 bp, 5 predicted proteins | sample MGYA00519251_ERZ1026954 | MGnify/ENA primary metagenome ERZ1026954 (study PRJEB26926, sample SAMN06164853) | human gut metagenome | biome: ENVO:00009003; feature: ENVO:2100002; material: ENVO:00002003 | host: Homo sapiens | place: USA | collected 2012 ... | reverse complement strand
CGAGATTAGCGAGTGTCTCGTGGGCTCGGAGATGTGTATAAGAGACAGTATCAAGCCCCTGTAAAATTGTTAGACATTTATAGTGATTCAGAAAGTTTTGATAAATTATTATACTATTTCAAATCAGGAGAAATGTTTCCATTGATTATTGAATTTTTTGATATTCAAAAAGTTCCTGAATTAGAAAGTGATTTCAAAATGTGGGTGAGAGAAACTAATAAAATAAACACAGCAAGAGGTTTAACAGATGCAGAAAGGCTTAAATATCTTCCTGTAAAGGATTTGAAAGTGTCTTTTGGACCGAATTCAAATGCAGTGTTAGAAAAATGTAAATTGCTTGAAGTATATTCAGTGAATACTTATGCAGTATCAGTTAATAAAATTATATTTGTAAGATAAAAATGGCTAAAACAGAAGAACAAAGAAAAAAAGAGTTGGCAATATTAAAAGCCACTAATGAATTGCTGGCAGAAAGTAAAGAGGAAACTCTTTTAAGAGGACATAAAGATGAAGCTGAATTAATTGAAAAAGCTTCATTAGAAAATAAAAGTAAGTTAAAACTTTTGGGTGCTGATGAAAAAGATTTAGAAAATATTCAATATAAAGAACCATCTTCAGAAGAGGTGGCTAAATTTGAAAGATATTGTAAAAATAGAGGGATTGACCCTAATAGTGTTTATAATAAGTCGTTAATAAATACAGTTGAAAGTTCTGCTTCTTCAATATCAACTATTGAAGAATCTGATTTAGTTGAATCAATTATTACTCCTGAAGAAACTGAATATAATTTAGAGGTATCAGATGAATATTCATCTGATGTTCAATATGATGTTTTACCATTACCTTCAAATGGTGAAACTTATTCACATAAAAAAAACAGATTACCTGTTTCATTTCTAACAGCATCCGATGAAGATTTTATCACATCACCTAATTTATATAGAGATGGAAAAATAATTGATGTATTGTTGAAACGTAAAATAATGGATAAAACTATTGACCCTAACAGCTTATGTAAAGGTGATAGAGATGCTATTATATTATGGTTAAGAGCAACAGGTTATGGACCAGAATTTCCAATTACTGTACATGACCCTGAACTTGATACAGAATATGAAACAGTAATTGATTTAACAAAAATTGAGACAAAACCTTTTACATTGAAAGGGGATGCTAATGGCAACTTTGATTATCAAACAAAATCAGGTAATTTAATCAAATTTAAATTTTTGAATCATTATGATGAACTTAGATTGATTGAAATGTCACGTGAAGATAATTTAAATGTTAAACGTTTCAGATTAAACAGAATTGTAGAAGAACTTAAAACTGAATTGAAAAATGATAAAGTTCTAAGTCTAAATGACCGAAATAAACTATCAGCTAGTATTGGAACAATTGATAGTTGGTCTAAAAATATTAAGACTAAAAATATTGTTGAACAAGAAAGAGCAATTACCAATACAATGTTATTAAGTATTGTAGCAGTTAATGGTAACAGTGACAAGGATTATATTAAAAAATATGTTAATACTATGCCAGCTCGTGAAGCATTTGATTTTAGAAAATATATTATACAGAACGAGCCTGGTATGAACTTTGAAATAACTGTTAACAGACCAGAGAATCTCGGAGGTGGTTCTTTCAAAACCTTTCTTAACATCGACACTTCTATTTTCATCAATATCGCCTAATTATGAAGCGATTTTAAAAGAAGAATTATGGGGATGTCACAAATATATGGGTTTTTCAATCACTGAACTTAAAAACATGACAATCAGAGATAGAAAAACATATATAAGAAAACATAATGGAGAACAAATGAAAAAACAAACTGATTTAAAAAACAGAGGAAGTAAAACATCAAATAATACAGCCCTTATGAATCAGGTTGCTAGAATGAGACAAGAAGAAAACACTAATATGTCAAATAATATGAAAGCTGCTACATAATGGCAGCTTTTATTATTTGTAATAAACAGAATACTAAATATTTATTTTAAACAAAAGTAGCACGTATATGGTATATGATAAAAGTTATTATGAATTACTATTATTAATTGAGAATAAAATACAATCAATTAAAAATATTGGCAATGAAATTGATTTATCTGATAAAATTATAAAAGATTTAGAAAAAATAGAAACAGCTAGTAATAATGCAGTTACATCTATCGAAAAATTGATGAAAGAAAAAACCAACAAGAACCCATATGGTAATGATAAAGGTAATTTTTCAGAACAATCATTTGAAGATTTAATTCGTAAATATGAAGAATATAGTAAAATTCAGAAAAGTGTGGATGCTGCCCAGGCTCTTGGACTAACTGTATCTAATGATATGTTAATAAGGCAGCGAGAATTAATAACCGAAATTTATGAATTAAAAGATGAATCAGGTGTACAATTGAAAACTGATATTAATGATGCAAAAAAAATATATGATGAATATTCAAAACAAGCTGATATTTTAGAACAACAACGTAGAGAGTTGCTTAAAATAGAAAAACAACAAAAAAAAATATTAGAACAAACCAGAGAATGGAAAAAAAATGTTGATAACATCAAAAAAGGATATAAAGATTTTACAAGTCATTTAAAAAAATCTTTTAGTATCATCAAAGATTCAACAGAATTTTGGCGTAAACAAGATGAACAAATAACCAAAATGGTTGCTACTTTTGGTTTAACATCTGAAGAGTTTAAGAAATATAGAGATGCATCTTATAAAGCAGGTGTAGAACTAGCTTATCAATATGGTAAAACACAAGAAGATATGGTAAAACTTCAACAAGGTTATGCTGAAGCTACTGGAAAAAATATTGTGTTGACAAAAGATAATTATGAAGCTCAATTTCAGTTACAACAATTAATGGGAGATGAAAATGCATTAGCGTTTACAAGTGGAATTGAACAATTTGGTGTTGGTATTAATGATGCGAGAGATAGATTGTATGAAATATACAAATTAAATAAAACAACAGGTGTTTCATGGTCTAAAACATCTAAAGATTTAAACAATAATTTAAAATTAGCTCAAAAATATAATTTTAAAGGTGGTTTAGATAATATGATGAAAATGACTGTATGGGCTAACAAGATGAAAATCAACATGCAAACTATTGGTAGTATTGCTGATAAAATATCTAACCCTGAAGGTGCTATTGAAACTGCTGCAAAATTACAAGTATTGGGGGGAGCATTTGCAACAATGGCTAATCCATTACAAATGTTATATGAATCTTTAGACAATGTTGGTGGTTTAGCTCAAAGAGTTGAAAAAATGTTTGATGGTATTGGACGTTTTGATAGAGATTTAGGTGAAGTGAGAATAGCTGGACCTGACCGTTTACGTGTTAAAGCTGCTGCTGAAGCAATGGGAATGTCTTATGAAGAAGCTATGAATATTGTTAACAATAAAGCAAGACGTACCGCAGTTGAACAAGATGTTAAGTTTAATCCTGAAATTACGGAAGAAAATAGAGATTTCTTAGCAACATTAGGTCAATGGAATAACAATAAAAAACAATTTGAAGTTAGAACATTTAATGAAGATAAAAAACAGTTTGAAACACATAATATTAATGAATTATCAAATGAAGAAATTGAAAAATTAAGACAAGAGCCTGATGATGATATAAAAAAATTAGTTGAGAACACTTTTTCTATTAATCAAAAATTTGACCAATTAATTCTTGGGATTAATTCACAAAAAGCAGCTTATCAAGATGGAATGAGAGAACAAGTTGTAAAAAGTATTGAAGATGCTAAAGATGTTCTTGGAAAAATGGATTTTCTTGGTGGATTGCTAACTAAAATAGAATTTACAGTTGCCGCTATTGCAGCCGCACAAGCACTTAATGGACTTGGTGGAGTTTTTAAAGGCTTAAAAGGTGCAAGAAGAGCTATTAAAAATGGTGCTGCTTTACCAAAAAATGCTGGTATGTTTGAGTCTGGAATGTATAATATGATGAAAAGTGGTGGCAGAGGTGCAAGAGCACTTAAAGGTGGACTTGGTGGAGCAGTTTTAGGCGCAGCAGTTACAAGGTATGAAATATGGGATGCAAATAAAACGGCTGAACAAAGAATGGTTGCTCGTAGTCAGGCAATAAAAAATGGAACATTAAAAGCAGGAAGTAAAGAAGATAAGGCTTTATTAAAAGACATAGAAAATCAGAAAAAAACTAGTACAGGAAAAGCAATTGGTGCTGGTATTGGCAGTATAGCAGGTGGTGCTTTAGGTAGTTTTTTTGGACCTCTTGGTACAATAGCAGGTGCTGGTATTGGTAGTTGGTTAGGTGGTATGGCAGGTGGTTGGATTGCTGATGATGGTGATAAAAACATTGTTAATGATGGTATATCTAGCAAAAGAACAGTAATTAAGGCAAATAAAGATGACACTGCTTTATTTGCTAAAAATAATGGTCCATTTGATAAATTATTTGGTAATATCATTCCTAAAGTTGGTGATATTAAAAACGAAATTATTGAACCTAAACCAATTGGAGAAGATGTCTCTAAAATAAAAGAAGTTAATATCAAAGATAGTGTAAAGCCAAAGGATATTAAAACACCTAATATTAGTGTTAAGCCTATTGATATTAACATCAATGGAACATTAAAATTGGATATGGGTAATTCTAATCAAGTTGATATAATGAAAGAATTGAAAAATAATCCTAACTTTATGAGAGAATTAAGCAGAATGCTTGTTGAACAAATGTCAAGTTCTCTTTATGGTGGTAAACCTAAGTTAGACCAAAATAGATTTGCTAGATTCCAAAGTTAATTTAGAACCATTCTAAATTAATAAAATATATTACTAAAAACTTGCAAGTTTAGTGAAAAAACAGTATTAATATAATAATATATTATATAATATTATACTAATTTTAATATATAATAAAATATATTAATTATAAGGTCCTTATATTATTAATACTATTTTTTCTTAAAAAAGCAAATTTATAATGTTAAAAACTAATAAATTTTTAAAAATAAATAAAAAATGAGCAAACTATCCAACATAATAGATGATGCGACTTCAACATATAAGGACTATTCAAAAGATTTAGTTCAACAAGTTCAAAAACATTATGTTTTGTCTGAACTTCTTGGAGTACCTATATCTGGATATAGTAGTTTTACGTTAAGAAATCAATTTTATAGAAATAGATTGATGAATCTTAATATTGAACAGCATAATAAAATATTGAATAATTTTGGAGAAGGTACTATTCCAAGTTTAGGTGATGTATCAGATATTAACTACAATAATGATTTTGCTTCAATAATAAGTGGTGAAGAATTTGTTGGAAACAATACTACTAGACAAAGAATACAAGGTGGTTCTAATTATGATAATATAAACGATTTGTATTATAATACATCAAATTTATATTATGATGATAATAGTAATGGAACTTTCTCTAATAAAATAAAATTAACCAATCCAAATAGTATATTAAATAAAACCAGAAAGTTATTTGATAAACATAAAATTGATACTATTATTTCACGTTTTCATACTGAAAGCCCAAACGTTGACCAAAGTATTGGTTCTGCTGTTAGCGTATATGGTATGTCTCATGGCAGAAATCTATTGAAAAAAGATGCTGAAGATGCAAAAGCTGGTGTAGATTTTTATACAAATGGATATAATAATCCTTATTGTCGTGTTTGGACACATCATCACCAATATGATGATATAAGTAAATTAATAAGACCATTTACTGATGAAAATGGTACACCAACTTCTATTGGAGATTTACAAAAAGATTGGACATTTATTCGTGGTAAAACAGGTGCAGAACGTTTAAATAAATATAGTGTTTTAAATAAGAATGGTTTTGTTAATATAGCACCAAGTTATGATGCTAACGAAAACCTAAAAGTTGATACAAAACATTGTATGTTTTCAATTGAAAATTTAGCATGGAAAGGATATGACCCATATTCATTTGAAAAAGCATTATCATGGGAACAAAGAGGTCCTATGGGTGGTAGAATAATGTGGTTTCCACCATACGGAATTGAATTTACTGAAAATGTAAATGTTAATTGGAATAGTGAAACTTTCATTGGTAGAGGTGAAAATGTATATACTTATATTAATACAGAACGAAGTGGTAATTTGTCATTCAAGATGTTGGTTGACCACCCTTCAATAATAAATTATTATGAAGGTAATAAAATTGTATATGAAACTGATGAAACATCAGAAGAAATGTCATTCAAAATACCTTCATCTAATTTGAATAATGTAAAAATAGACCCAATTACTTTAAAAGCATCTCAACCTGAATTAACGTATGAAACAAAAAAGCATAAACAAATTGTTGATAATGGTAAGAGAAGTGGGGCAAGAGATACTGATTTATTAAGATTTTTCGCTGGATGTGATACAATTGATGGGTCTGCCAAAAATTTAACAGATGAATATAAAGGAATTGATAACATAGAAAATAGATATGGTTGGGCGAAACTAAAACCAACTCCAGTTCCAAAACCAATTGTTGTTGAAGAGGTTCCAGAAGTAACAGGTTCAGTTGTTTTTTATGTTTTTTACCCAAATAATTATTCAGGTTCTTATGATACACCTGATAGTAAAGTTGAAGCAATGGCATATTTGCTTAATGGGGCTATTTGTCAGAAACATGGAAAAGAAGATATTCCAATATCATTTAGCACATTACGAAATATTGCGAATGGAACAAATGGTATTGGCACTGGATATGAAATGACAACAAATGAAGGTGTTTCTGATTATAAATCAACATATGATTTCAATGAAGAAGAGATGTGGATAACAGGAACAACAGCAGCTAAAAAGATATGGAAATATCGTATTGATGGTGAATATGATAAAAATGATAATATCAGAAATTATTATAATCAGCAATTAAAATATCAAACTAATTATTCAGATAAAAATGGTAATGGGAATAATAATAATACTTTAAATTCAAATTATAAGGCTGTTCAATCTCTGTTTAGCGTAACAGAGATTGATTCTCTATATTCATTTGCTGAAATTGCTTATATATTATCTGATAGTGAAGGGTCTAAAAATATTATAGAAGGTAAACTAATTAGAGCATTAGGGGATAGCCAATTGGTTACTGAACGTTTAAATAAATTGAAAGAGTTGTTTGATAATTTCACAGTAACAAAAATTAAATCAATAGGTTATTCCAATTCACATGGTAATAATGCTGTTTCAAATATTAATAAAAATAGAAATATTGAATTAGCTATAAATAGAGCAAAAAGTGTTACAAAATGGTTGCTAAATACTAAAAAATTTTTAAATAATAATGATATTGATGTTATCAATGATTATATACCATATTCAGAAGTAAATAATCAAGATGTATCAAGTATTGAAGCTAAAAAATGGCGTTCTGCTCGTGTTGAAATAGAGTATAGAATGTCTGACACTAAAAAATTATCTGAAACTAATCAAATAAATACATCCGAAGATGGTGAAATTTTAGAACAAGGAATACAAGAATATATTGGTTTTAATTCGAAAATAGATGAAAATGGAAATGTTGTGTATGAAGATAGTGAAGGAAAAATATGGACTAAAAATGATAATGGTGAATTAATATATAATTTTGTTGTAGATGTAAATGTTGGTAAAAAAGGTGAATCAGTACAAAATGAATTTAATAATATAAGATATGACCAAGAATATCGTTTTTTTAATGTATTAAAAGAAAAAAGTCCTTTAATTTTTGAACAACTGAAAGAAAAAATTAAGTATTTTGACCCTGCATTTCATAGTATGACACCTGAAGGTTTTAATGGAAGATTAAATTTTTTACATCAATGTACTCGTCAAGGTAATACTATTGGAGCATCAGACCCTAATACTATGAGAACTGCAACGAATTTAGCATTTGGTAGACCACCAATATGTGTTCTTAGACTTGGGGATTTTTATTATACTGAGATTGTTATTACTAATATGACAATAACATATGACCCACTTCAGTGGGATTTAAATAGTGAAGGTATTGGTGTGCAGCCATTAATTGCAAATGTTAATTTAACATTTAATTTTATTGGTGGTTCAGATTTAGCAGGTCCAATTAAAAGATTGCAAAATGCAATGTCATTTAATTATTATGCTAATGTTGAAGCATATGATAATAGGGCTGATAGGGTTACATATAAAGATGATAAAGACAATAGTGGAAATTATTCACCTTCTTATGGTGAAATAAGTAGTTATGATGCCTATAATACAAAAATGAGTAATTAAAATGAATACATACGATAGATATAGTAAATTTAGAGAGAATGGAACTATAAAAATAGTTCCATTCATTAAAATATCACCAAAAGAAAGTGATATAATTGTAACTTATGAACGTGGGGTTACAAGATTAGATATTTTATCATACAAATATTATTATAATCCTAATTATGGATGGCTTATATTACAGGCAAATCCTC
>ERZ1026954.171-NODE-171-length-8642-cov-5.471061_pt1 | contig 8642 bp, 7 predicted proteins | sample MGYA00519251_ERZ1026954 | MGnify/ENA primary metagenome ERZ1026954 (study PRJEB26926, sample SAMN06164853) | human gut metagenome | biome: ENVO:00009003; feature: ENVO:2100002; material: ENVO:00002003 | host: Homo sapiens | place: USA | collected 2012 ... | reverse complement strand
CGCCGCCCAGCACAAGGACGAGCTGGACACCTTTAATAAAGCTGTCCGCACACTGATGAAGTTGAACGGCAGCACAGCGGTGGATTTTTCCGCATTGGATGCCGAATTTTCTGCGCTGCAATCCAGCAGCGCAGAGTTGCGCACCCAACTGGAAACCTTGCAGCCGGACATCTCCGCTCTGAAAAGTGTCCGCAAGTATATCGACATGGTGCTGAATAAGCAGCAACTTTCCGCACCGGGCGGCAAGACCCCGGAGAAGAAATCGGTGCTGAAAAAGCTGGAGCAGCTTCAGCAGAAAAAGTCCAACCACAAAATGCCTTCCACTACCCTAAAACACGAAGAATCGCTCTAAACGATCTTTCTGTCACCGATATGCCGTTGCAATCAGTGGCAGAAATACATAATTCATTTGTTTTTTGCTGGCTTTTGGCTATTCTCGCTGGCTAGTGAGTAGAGGCGTACTTTTAAGGCAGAAATTTTCTCCAACACCCCCATTTTAGGCCACTTTTTCTGTTAATAGTAGAAGCGCCTCTTTGAAAGCCGGTCATTTGTGACCTTTTTGTTAATTCTCAAAAAGATGGTTGTCTTTGGGCTGTTTTCGTTGCCTACCTATTGAGAGGATTTTTTCAAAAGCGGAGATTTGGTCTCAAGAATTACAATTCAATTACAAGTTTCTCACCAATGCTACGAAACAGGCGTTCTCGATGCCTACCAAGTGTAGGGCATCTTTTTCAAGACCATTCTCGGACTATTATGACGTTTTGTTTACAAAATTGCTTGCAATGCTACGAAATGGCCTTTTTCATCGGCTACCAAGTAGAAGGATGTTTTTCGTCCGTCAAAGTCCAGAAATCTTCCATATGTTCCTTGACAAGTGAATAGTTCAATCGTCCGGTACTTCACAAAAGGTACTTCTGTAACTCGCAGCCCGGTCATAACGAAGACGGGGTGGCTGAAATGCCAATGGTGCGGTGCAAGCCCGCCGCCGGACGATTCCCCACTCCTAGGGAAGTCGAGGACCAATATGGGAGACCTTAACTTATTAACGCAGTTGAGCACTTGTTTCGTGCTTTTCTGCGACTGGAGAATTGGAACCCACCAATTCTCGTTACATACGCTTTGTTTCTGATTTCTGCTTCAGCTGGAGGTGATCAACATTTCAGAATATCTTACCACGCAAACTCTGCTGCCGCCGTTTCTCCCATACCCACGCTTCCTTTTGGAACTTGACCTGAGCCAGACTGCAAAAATGACTTATGTGCTGCTGCTCGACCGTGCCACGCTCTCGCAGAAAAATCTCTGGATAGATGAACGTGGTTTCGTGTTTGTCATTTTTACGATTTGCTCTTTGGCTGAGCAGCTAGGGCGCAGCACTGTCAGTGTTTCCAGTGCGCTTAAGGAATTGGACGCTGCGGGATTGATTGAGCGCAGACGAACGCGGTTTTCTTCGCCCAATCACATCTTTGTGAAAATTCCAAATGTTGAATAGTTCTGCGTTTTTCACGATTCAAGAACCGCCAAAATCACGATTCTGTGATGCAGATTCTTAATGGCATCTGCAAAAGAGATTTTTCCTATGCAGTATAGCAGCCTTTAAGACTGTATCGAAGAAAACTTTCACCTAACCAACGTAATAAAACAAAAAGAGAAAAACGAATAGAATCCATCCATTCCTTTCCGTATTTGCACCACATGAATGAGGAGGTCTGCCCTTGAACAAAGAAAAATCTGAGAAGAAGCCCACCACACGCAAACGTGCGCCGAGAAGTCCGAAGTCCGTGCGCCTGATCGTGGAACGCCATTATATCGGCAATGTGCCGATGAATACGCTTTTTCAGCGGCTTGCGGAAGAAGAAATTCGTAAAACTGCCGAATCGTATCTTGCCGCTGGCTAATTGGACGTTTTACTGCGGAAAAGGGCTTGCATCATCACGCAGCATCCGCTACAATGTGATTGATGAGGTCTCTTTTCCATTATGGAGGTACGCATGGAAAAGGACAAAAAAGTAACTGCTTTATACTGCCGGCTGTCAAAAGATGACGGTTCAAACAGCGAAAGCCTGAGCATCCGCACTCAAAAGGCGATGCTTATGGAGTATGCCACACGCAACGGTTTCGGGAATTGCCAGTACTATGTTGATGATGGTTACAGCGGTACGAACTCTGACCGCCCTGCCTTTCAGGAACTTCTGGATGATATCCGGGAAGGAAAGGTGGCAACAGTCATTACCAAAGACCAGTCCCGACTTGGACGCAACCACATCGAAACCGGAACGTATATGGAAATCTTCTTTCCTGAACACGGTGTCCGCTATATTGCAATCAACGATGGTTATGATTCCAACGAGCAATCTCAGATGGATATTGCCCCGTTCCGAAACATCATCAATGAAATGTACGCCAAAGACACTTCCCGAAAAATCAAGAGTGCCCTTCGGACACGCAAGAAAAGCGGAAAGTATATCTCAAGCGGCGCACCGTTTGGCTACCAGAAAGACCCTGCCGACCACAATCACCTTGTGATCGACCCGAACACCGCCCCCGTTGTTGAGTATATCTATTCAATGGCAGAGGAAGGGCTGGGGCTTCACCGCATCGCCAAGCGGCTCCACGATGAAAAAGTCTTGAAGCCGTGTTACTACAAGAAAGAGATGTTTGGCCGCTTTATTGATGATGAAAAGATGTATGATTGGGACAGTGCCTATATCAGTCAGGTTCTGCACAGCCCAGTCTACGCCGGACACATCATCTACGAAGCCAAGCCCACCGTGTCCATGAAATCCAAAAAGCGGCGTTATATTCCGTTTGAAGAACGCGCTATCGTTCCGAATACACATGAAGCAATCATCCTACAAGACCGTTGGGAGAACGTGCAGCGAATCCTTTACAGCCGTTCCGGCTGCTTTATGTGCGATAAGACCGACTACGACAATATCTTCAAGGGCATCGTCCGCTGTGCAGACTGCGGCAGAACGATGTTAGTCAAGGTTGAGCACAGGCGCAAACGTAACAGTGTTCTGGATCAGACCTTTTATTGTTGCAGCACTTATCGGAAATATGGTGCGAAAGCCTGTGACTCTCATAATTTGGAAGCCCGTGTTCTGCATGAAGCTGTCTTTGCGGACATTCAGGCACACGCAAAGGCCGCTGTGAGCAATCGGGAAGCCCTTGTGAAGAAGATTGCAAATCAGATGCACCTCCGGGTGTCCTCTGACCGGGCGCAGCACAAACGGGATTTGAAGCAGTGTAAAGCACGAATCGCAGAAATCGAAGACCTGTATGCAAAACTTTATGAGGACGTATCAAAGGGACTTCTCCCGGAGAAACGTTTTCAAATGCTTGCAGATCGCTACGACAAAGAACAGGCTGAACTGACCGAGAAGATTGAGCAGTACGAGCGGGAAGGCCGTGCTGAACACGATCAGCTGGACAAGATTCAGGATTTTATTGATGAAGTCAGCAAGTACGCTGGCATCACCGAACTGAACTATAAGATTCTGCATCAGCTGATTGACAAGATTCTGGTATCCAAAGCGGAAAAGGTCGATGGCGAATACGTCCAGAAAATCCAGATTTTCTACCGCTTTATCGGCCCATTGGATGCCATCGAGTAACAAAGTCAGAAAAGTCACCTCCGAGAACTATCCTACAGATGCAGGGCGTGAGGGAGAACTGATTTTCCGGCTGGTTTACCATCAGTGCGGCTGCAAAAAGCCGGTGGAACGACTTTGGATTTCCTCGATGGAGGACAGTGCGATCCGGGAAGGCTTTCAGAAGCTCCGACCGGGAACAGAATATGATGCCTTATATGAGGCGGCTTTATGCCGGGAGCGTGCCGACTGGATTGTCGGAATCAACGCAACCCGGCTTTTTTCATGCCTGTATGGGCAGACCCTGAATGTGGGGCGCGTGATGACACCAACGCTTGCGATGGTGGTCATGCGGGATGCAGCAATCCGGGCTTTCAAGCCAGAGCCGTTCTACTCGGCAGAATTGAAATTCCGAGATTTTCAAGCGGGCGGTGAGCGGATGAAAGAAAAAGCAGAAGCAGAAAAACTGGTGGCAGAGTGCTGTCAGGCAGGTAGTGCCATCATTACCAAGGTGGAGCAGAAAGAAAAATCAGAGAAGCCCCCGGCCTTGTTTGATCTGACCTCGCTTCAGAGAGAAGCAAACCGGCAGTTGGGATTCACTGCCCAGCAGACCTTGGATTACACGCAGGCTCTGTACGAGAAGAAACTCGTGACCTATCCCCGTACCGACAGCCGGTATCTGACGGATGATATGGCACCGCTGGTGCCGGAACTTGTTTCTGTGATCCAGCAGAGCTTTCAGATTCAACCGGATGAGCCAGCACCGGTGAATGCAGCGCAGGTCATCAATTCCAAGAAAGTGACCGATCACCATGCCATAATCCCCACAAAAACAGCGGCGGGTTATGACATTTCCTCTCTTCCCAGTGGAGAACAGGCGATTCTTACCATGCTGGCGGTGCGTCTGATTTGTGCGGTAGGAACTCCTTGCCGCTATGCAGAAACCATAGTGGAAGCGGAGTGCGCCGGTCAGAAGTTCCGCACGAAAGGCAAAACAGTCACGGATATGGGCTGGAGGCAATATGCAGGAAAGCCGGTTGAAGATGCTGAGAAGAATGCGGAGGCAGGTGATCTTCCGGAGCTTTCGGAAGGCATGACATTGGAACTTGCCGGTGTCGATCTGAAAGAAGGCAAGACCAGCCCACCCAAGAGGTTTACCGAGGATCTTCTGCTTTCAGCGATGGAAAGTGCCAGCTCGGATGAATTTCCGGCTGGTGTAGAGCGAAAAGGCATCGGCACACCAGCTACACGCGCTGCCATCATCGAAAAACTGGTACAGAAAGGCTTTATCGAGCGCAGGGGCGATAAGAAAACGAAATACCTTTGTTCTACGGACAAGGGAAATGCGCTGGTGACGGTGGTGCCGGAACAGATTCAGTCTCCATCCATGACGGCAGACTGGGAGGAAAAACTGCTGAAAATAGAACACGGCGAGTATGACAGCGATGCCTTTATGGGAGAAATCAGCAGCATGGTCAGCGGACTTGTAAAAACCTACGAGGCTGTGAAAGGTGCCAATGTCCTGATGCAGCCGGAATGCAAAGTCATTGGTTCCTGCCCCGCCTGCGGCAGTGATGTTTGTGAAACGGCAAATGGATGGTTTTGCAGGGATAAGAGCTGTAAATTTGCGCTCTGGAAGGAAAACAGGTTCTTTCAGACACTGGGAAAGCAGATGACAGAGGAACTGGCAAAGCAACTGGTAAATCAGGGAAAAGCACGGCTTACCCATTGCTATTCCAAGAAGTCCAATCGTTACTATGACACAACCGTTCATGTAGAGACCGGCGAGGACGGCGCAGCAGTGTTTAAGCTGGAGTTTGGAGGTAAAAAATGAGCATGAAAATGATGAATGCAGCTTATCTGGTGGATAATGTCGCTCTGCTTTCCTTGCAGGAAAAGCAGGAGGGCGTGGAATTCCATTGCTTTGATATGGACAGAAAGGTGCAGATTGCCGAGGGACACATTGGCTGGGATATGTTGGATAAACAGCCGTTTTCTACTCTCGAAGAAAGCGCGAGGGTGGCAGCACTCAAGGAGATTCCCCAGCTGGACGGTCTTACCGTTGCGCCGGTAGCCCCGGAGATGCTGGAGCAGATGCGCGGCGGCAGAAAGGTTCTTTGGCAGATGAAAAAGGCTGATCCTGAACTGGAGAATGCTAAAAATATCCGGTTTATCACCAGCAGCTACGAGGATCGGTTCAAAATTCCGGATGGCAGCGCGGTAGAGATTGAGTATCCGATGCCAGCTGGCAGAAATGCTGGAACGCGGTGGCGGTACATGCCGACCGGAGCCGCTGATTACGGAAGAACGCAGCGCATGGGATTTGGGAAGCAAGGGCTTTCTCGCCATTCAAACCTGTGAGGACGGTTACGACTATACCTTATATCATAAGGACTTCACGGAAATTGACGGCGGACAGATCGACAACCCGGAAATCAGCATGAATGCAGCCAGAGACCAGATTCTTTCGGATTATGGATTCGGTGGCCGCACCATGACGCGGATTGATTATGACGAACTTTGTGATCGTGCAGAGGATGCAGAAATCAGCAGACGGGAATCTGTGCTGGGTAAACTCTCGGATTTGTCTTCCAGAACGGATACGCCGGTGAAAGCTGCTAAGGCGAAGGAGGCGGAGCGATGAAATATAAGCTTACGAAGGCAGAGCAGGAAACCGTCATCAATTTTGACAATGAACTGGATACTGCCAGTATTTACACCCATGACAGCCGCCTGATTAAGAAGCTCCGGGAACTGCGAAAACAGTATCCGGAGCAGTTTATTTTGGAGCACCGGGAGCATGGGTCGGTCACTTATACGATTCCGAAACGCTGTGTTGGTATCCGACCGCCGTACAGTGAAAAGCGGCGGGAACAGCAGCGACAGGAAGCAAAGGAAAACGGCCTGCCGTTTATGGAGAAGGGAGAAATGAACGATGGCAAGAATTGAAAAATGGGATGAAGTGCATGGAAATCAGGCACCGGACGAAAGAATGATGGCATTTCTCGACAGCGCTACCGACCAGTATGCGATTTTGCAGCTTCGCCGCATCGAGGATACGGTATATGAACGCTTTTCGTCTATGTGCGAACTGGAACGGATGGGGCTGGAACCGGATATTGACCATTATGAAGTGGTTTATACGGCTCCGCTGCTTCCCTACAAGGATCAGAATACGATGTTGGAGGAACTGTATGTGAAATTCAATGTTTCCCGCCCTGATGATTTTACTGGGCATAGTCTTTCTGTGTCTGACATCGTGGCTTTACGGCAGAATGGTGTTGTAAGCTGTCACTATGTGGATTCCATCGGCTTCCAGGAGCTGCCCGGATTTTTGAAACCGGAGAATTATCTGAAAGCCGCAGAAATGGCAATGGAAGACGATTACGGTATGATTGACGGCGTAATCAATAACGGAAAGAAGGAAGAACCGGCGGAGAAAGCATCGGTTCTGGATCAGCTGAAGGAAAAGCAGGAGGCGGTGCCGCCTGCGCCGCCTCGTAGGTGCTGCGAAGAAAAGGAGTTATAAATGCGTTTTACGGATGACGAATGGATGCTCATGATGCTTTACAGCCCTGGCACACGGACAGGGCTGATTGCAGAGCTTCAGATGATGCAGAAAAGTCTGACCGGCAGAGATAGAAACCTGCGCAGGTGGACGGCCTCGCTGCTTGCAAAACTGGCAGAGATGACGGATGCAGAATATGAGGCACTGGATTTGTATCCAGATGAATAAAGGAGAGGAGGAAAAAATAGATGATGACGAAAACGGCTTATTATATGCAGATGGCGCAGGAAGCTGCGGCACAGATCACTGGTAGCAAAGAGCAGTGGACAGCGTTTCTGACCACATCCGCACGGCTTTATAAGTATCCTTTTGCGGAGCAGCTGATGATCTATAAGCAGAGACCAGAAGCGACGGCCTGTGCAGAGTACGATCTCTGGAATGATCGGATGAACCGCTATGTGAAGCGTGGCTCCAAGGGCATTGCTCTTTTGGACATGCGCGGCGAGCAGCCGAAACTGCGGTATGTATTTGATGTGGCAGATACCGGAGAACGGAAGAATTCCCGACCGGTACAGCTCTGGAAAATGAATGCGGAGCATGAGCAGCCAATCATTCGCGCACTGGATACAGCATTTGATGTTTCTGCCGGTGCTGGGTCTCTGGAAAATCATATCATGGAAGCGGCAGAACGCCTTGCAAGGGATTACTGGGAGGAAAACCGCAGGCAGATCAGTGACATCGTTGCAGATTCCTATCTGGAAGGATATGATGAACTCAACATCGGAGCTTCCTTTAAGAGAGCTGCCGCTGTCAGCATCGCATATTCCGTCTTTACCCGGACGGTGGGCAATGCAGATGACTATTTTGAGCACGAGGATTTTCTGGACATCTTTGATTTTAATACGCAGGCTGCCGCCAATGTGCTGGGAACTGCGGTCAGCGAAATGTCCAGCCAGATCTTCCGGGAAATTGAACGCACGATCCGAACCTATGAAAGAGATAAGCAGGCAGAAAGGAGCCAAAACTATGATGGAGCTGAATTACACGAAGAACGGCGATTACCTGATTCCGGACATCCAGTTGTCGGTGCAGGAACAGAAGCCCCTGGGCAAGTACGGGAGGATGCGCAGAGCGTTTCTGCAGGAGAACAACACGCTGCTGTACAATCACCTGATCCTGACCGAGAAGCTGTACCCGCACCTGTGGGAGATTCAGGAGACCGCGACCGCACGGATGGAGCAGATGATGGCGGATCTTCTGAAAGCGAATCCGGCACCGGACAAGAAATTAAACCAGATGGCCTGGGTGCAGCACATGAACATGCTGAAAGCGCAGGCAGAGGAAATGGTTAATGCAGAACTGATTTTCTGCTAATAGAAATAAAGTTTTTACTTAGGGCTGACTGTAACAGGTCAGCCTTATTCCTTTGGTGGGACAATTCTTGAATTGTATTTCTGACAGTTCCAGAATTGTGCTTTTGACAATTCAAGAACTGTCAAAAGCACAATGTAACTATACTGATAATAACAATACTGATTCTCTCC
>ERZ1026954.166-NODE-166-length-8780-cov-4.015473_pt1 | contig 8780 bp, 8 predicted proteins | sample MGYA00519251_ERZ1026954 | MGnify/ENA primary metagenome ERZ1026954 (study PRJEB26926, sample SAMN06164853) | human gut metagenome | biome: ENVO:00009003; feature: ENVO:2100002; material: ENVO:00002003 | host: Homo sapiens | place: USA | collected 2012 ... | reverse complement strand
GGACCCGGCCCTTGCACCGGGGCAGTGGCGGGAGCTTTCTGCGGAGGAAGTGACAGCAATTACCACCGGAGCCTGACTGCTTTTCACCTGATTTTCAAAAAAACATCACATTTTGCCGGTAAAATATTCACAAGAACCACGCAAAACAGTGCTTTTTGGGCCTGAAAATACCCCTGAAAGATAATTTCACCAAGAAAGTCAAAAATATTTTGGTGAAATATGTTGCAAAAGTAAATTCTTTTGTGTAAAATATAAAATGTAATGCAGCTAAATTGTTAAAAATCACGACCGGCTGCCGCTGCGGTTTGCACAAACGAGGAAAAGGGGTATCCATTATGGCCAATAGAGTATTTCAAAGCGTGATCTACCAGATGAAAGACGCGATCAACCGGGTGGTCGGCGTGGTGGATGAGACCGGCGCTGTTATTTCCTGCTCGGAGCTGAACCTGATCGGCGAGGTGCGCGAGGGTTTCATGGCGGAGCGTCTGACCGCAGGCGACCGCTTTGTGCGCGATGGCTACACCTATCAGCAGTTCTCCAGCGCCAAGCATAACGATTATGCAGTATTCGTGGAAGGCGTGGACGAGACGGCTGGTCAGTTTGCTGCCATGCTGTCCATCAGCCTGCAGAGCATCAAGCAGTACCACGATGAAAAGTTCGACAAAGCCAACTTCATCAAGAACGTGGTGCTGGACAACATCCTGCCCGGCGATATCTACGCCAAGGCCCGTGAGCTGCACTTTGCCACCGATGTTTCCCGCGTGGTGTTCATCGTGCGTGTTACCAGCGGCGGCGATATCTCCGCCTACGATGTGGTCAGCAGCCTGTTCCCCGACAAGCAGAAAGACTTTGTGTTCAATATCAGCGAGACGGATACCGTGCTGGTCAAGGAGATCCGCAAGGGCATCGACCGCACCGATATGGAAAAGCTGGCTGCCAGCATCGTGGATACCCTGTCCGGCGAGCATTACATCAAGGCTGTGGTGGGCATCGGCACCCCCATCTCCAACGTGAAGGATCTGGCTACCTCCTTTAAGGAAGCACAGATCGCCATGGAAGTGAGCAAGGTGTTCGACACCGAAAAGCAGATCATCCGCTACGATAATCTGGGCATTGCACGCCTGATCTATCAGCTGCCCACCACCGTGTGCGAGATGTTCCTGCGCGAGGTGTTCAAGCAGGGCAGCATCGAAAGCCTGGATCAGGAGACCCTGTTCACCATCCAGCGCTTCTTCGAGAATAACCTGAATGTGTCTGAAACCAGCCGCGGCCTGTTTGTGCACCGCAATACGCTGGTGTATCGTCTGGAAAAGATCAAAAAGCTGACTGGCCTGGATCTGCGTGAGTTCGACGATGCTATCGTCTTTAAGGTAGCACTGATGGTCAAGAAGTACCTGTCCAACAATCCGGCCAAATACTAATAAGCTGCAGGCTCTGCCTGCAGTGCAGAACCGGCCGCTCGAAACCGATGCTGGCCGGTTCTTTTTGCTGTGAAAACAGATTTTAATGTCAGGAGCTAATATTACCCTATGATCGATTTAGAACACGTTTCCAAGGAATATAAACGGGGCGGACCGCTGGCACTGGACGATATCAATCTCCATGTGGACGACGGCGAGTTCGTGTTTTTGCTGGGCCATTCCGGCGCAGGCAAATCCACCCTGCTCAAGCTGCTGCTGCGCGAAGAGCTGCCCAGTGAGGGCAAGGTGACCGTGCTGGGCAAGGATGTTGCCAGCCTGCACCGCCATCAGGTGCCGTATCTGCGCCGTCAGATGGGCATTATCTTTCAGGATTTCCGGCTGATCCCCACCATGACTGTGTACGAGAACATCGCCTTTGCCATGCATGTGACCAACGTCAAGAGCCGGGAGATCAGCGACCGTGTGGAGTACATGCTGGAGCTGGTGCATCTGGAGGATAAGGCCAAGGCCTATCCGGACACCCTTTCCGGCGGTGAACAGCAGCGCGTGGCTGTGGCCCGCGCCCTTGCCCACGGCCCCAAGCTGGTCATTGCAGACGAGCCCACCGGCAACATCGACCCGGAATTGAGCCTGGAAATGATGGAGCTGCTGGAGCGGGTAAGCGAAACGGGCATCACCGTGGTGGTCGTTACCCATGAGCACGAGCTGGTGCGCCAGTTCCACCAGCGCGTCGTCACCCTGAAAAAGGGCCGCATCATTTCGGATGTGCCTGCCGACAAGGAAGCCATCCGCGCACGCGCAGAGCGCAAAGAACGCCTGTTCGAGACCGAGCTGGAACCTGCTGACACCGCAGAAAAGGAGGTGGCCACCGTATGATGAGACCTTCTACCTTCTTTTTTCTGATCCGGCGCGGCATCCGCAATCTGGGCAAGCACTGGGCCATGACCTTTGTGTGCATCCTGTCCCTCAGTGTCTGTATGACCCTGAACACCTTTGCAAGTCTTGCCGAGGTGAACGTGGACAGCATGGTGAACTATCTGGGCAGCCAGAACGAGACCGTGGTCTATCTGGACCCGGAGTGTGATGATGCCACTGCGCAGGCCGTGGGCGAAAAGCTGGCGGCAATGCCCGGCGTGACCAATGTGCAGTTCGTCTCCAAGCAGGACGTGCTGAACACCTATCGCAATTACATGGAAGATTACTCCTCCCTGTGGGATGAGTTTGAAAATGACAACCCCTTCAAGGCCAACTACCGCGTTTCCATCGCGGATCTGAGCCAGATGGAGAGTATGAGCAAGCAGATGCAGGCCATTCAGGGCGTGTACAGCGTTACCGCCCCGGTGGAAATGACCAACGTCTTTGTGCAGGTGCAGCGCTCTGTTACCAAAGTGGGCCGCGGCATCGTGCTGGTGCTGATGGTCGTCAGCATCATCACGGTGGGCAGCACCATCCGCCTGAGCGTGTTTGCGCGCCGCCGCGAAATTGAGATCATGAAGTACGTGGGCGCCACCAACGGTCTGGTCACTCTGCCCTTCGTTGTGGAAGGTCTGGCCATGGGCCTGATCTCCGGCGTGCTCACTGCAGCGATCAGTCTGGGCGGCTACTCCTACATGGTGCAGGCCTCCGACGGTCTGGGCGGCGTGTGGGAAATGATCATGGGTCAGGCACTGGTGCCGGTGAGCGCCGTCTGGTCCACTATCATCCCGTACAGCCTCATCGGCGGTGCCGTTGTGGGTGGTCTGGGCAGTATGTTCTCCATCCGCAAGCACCTGAACGTGTGATCGAAAGGAGCCGCACATGAAAAAAGCACTTCATGCAAAGCCCTTCCGGCTGCAGATGCCCGGCCATACGCCGCGCCATGCACGGCCGGAGCCTGCCCGCAGCAAGCTGCTGCGCGGCGTGAGTCTGTGCCTGGCGGCGGTATGCCTTGCGGCAAGCGTCAGCTTCCAGCCGGCCACGGCAGCCACCAGCATGGCCAGCCTGCAGAACAAGCTGAACAGCCTTTCCAAATCCATCGACCAGCACAAGAAGGAGCTTTCGGACGCAAAGAAAAAGGAAGCTGCTGCAAAAGCGCTGGAAAGTGAACTGAAGGAGCGCGTGGGCGTCATTCAGTCTCAGATCAGCGTGCTGAGCACCCAGATCGCTGCTGTGCAGAACAACATTGGCCAGACCGAGCAGAAGATCACCGCCAAGGAAGGCGAGATCACCCAGAAGCAGGCCGAGATCGACAGCCAGTGGGGCGATTTTAAAAAGCACATGGCTGCCATGCAAGAGCTGCGCGACGGCGGAAGCGTGGCCATGCTGAGCGCAGTGAACGACCTGTATGAGCTGCTCACCTTCAACGAGGTCATGCAGGATATCTCCATCAAAGATACCGAGATCATGGACAACATGAAGGCGGCCAAGTCCGAACTGGAAGCGGACAAGGTGGAGCTGGAGGCCCAGCGCAAGGAACTGCAGAGCCAGAAGGCGGAGCTGGATACCCAGAACTACCAGATGAAGGCAAAGCAGAGCGAGCTGAATAGCAGCATTTCTGCGGCGCAGCTTTCTGCACAGGATGCCCAGAAGGCCCAGCAGACGGCACAGGCCGCTATTGAATCGGACGAGCTGAACTATGAGGCCGTCAAGAAAGAGATCCAGAAGCTGATCGCGGCCGCTGCATCCAGCAAGCCGCAGTTGAGCTTTACCGGCTTTGCCTGCCCGCTGAAGAGCTATACCCGCGTTTCCAGCGAGTACGGCTGGCGTAAGAATCCGGTGTCCGGCGTGAACAGACTGCATGCCGGCATTGATTTGGCGGCCCCGGGCGGTACGCCTATCTATGCAGCCGCCAGTGGCTATGTGCAGGTGGCAGGCTGGTCCAGCGGCGGCTATGGCAACTATGTCATCATCTACCACGGCAGCATGTCGGACGGCAACGCCTACAGCACCCTGTACGGCCACATGAGGTCGGTCGCCACCAGCGCAGGCAAGTATGTCAAGCAGGGCGAGTTGATCGGCTACGTTGGCTCTACCGGCAACTCTACCGGCAACCACCTGCATCTGGAAGTCTGGAAGGGCGGCAAAAAGGCCAATGCGGTCAATCCGCGCGGTTATATCCCGTTCCCGCACAACTGAGTGTGTTTATAAGGAGTCTGGTATTCTATGAACGAACAAAAACACAAGCGCTGGCTGCGTATCGGCTGCCTTGTTCTGGCAGGCGTGTTTGCACTCTCGCTGCTGAGCAGTGTGATCATGATGCTGCTGTATTAACAGGGAGGGGCAAGCATGAACCGTAAAATCTCTGTGGGCATGGCTGTCACCATTGTGATCCTTGCCATGACCGTGACCTTTTCCATTACCATGCTCATTGCCATGCGTCTGTTTGACAGCACGGTGAGCAGCGTGAAGGAAAAGGAGAGCATGTACAACAAAGTGGCCGAGGTGGACCGCTATGTGCGCAGCAACGACTACTACACCATTGATGAAACGATGCTGTACGATCGCCTGACCGCAGGCTACCTGCTGGGTACCGGCGACAAGTACGCCCGTTACTACACCGCCAACGCCTACACCGAGCTGATGAACCAGCAGAGCGGCAAGGTGATGGGCATTGGCGTGGAGCTTGGCATGGACCAGACCGGCTATGCCAGAGTGACAAGGGTGTATGAGGACTCGCCTGCGCAGGAAGCCGGTATCGTGGTGGGCGATTACATCACTGCTATTGACGGCACCGATGTGAAGAGCCTTTCCGGGGTGGATGCCGTGCAGTCCCGCCTGCAGGGCGAAGCCGGTACCATCGTCAATGTTACATGGCTCGACAGCAAGGCTGCTTCCCGGACGACGGACCTGACCCACTCCGGCTACACCAGCACCACCGTGGACTACCAGATGCTGGACAGCGTGGGTTACATCAAGATCCGCCAGTTCGACGGCAGCACGCCCAGCGAGCTGGACTATGCCATCCGGTCTCTCACTACCAGCGGTGCCCAGAGCCTTGTGTTCGACCTGCGCGATAACGGCGGCGGCGTGTTGGATGATGCCATCAGCTGCATCGACCTGATCGCCCCGGAAGGCACTGTGGCCTATGCCGAGGATAAGAACGGAAACCGCACCATCATTGGCAGCAGCGACGATGAGAGCAAGGTGGAGCTGCCCATCGTCTGTCTGGTCAACGGCAACACCGCCAGCGCAGCAGAGCTGTTTGCTGCCAGCCTGCGCACCATGAACGGCGCACGTCTGGTGGGCACCACCACCATGGGCAAGGGAACCATCCAGAGCAGCCCGCAGCGCCTTTCGGATGGCAGCGCCGTGAGCATCACGGTGGCAAAGCTCATCTGCGGCGACGGCTCCTGCTTTGATGGCACCGGCCTGAGTGTGGATGTGGAGCGTGCCCTCAGTGCCGAAGAGACCACGAATTTCTACGATTATACCCCCGAGGATGACCCGCAGATCCAGCGTGCGGTCAGCGCAGCACAGCAGCTGAGCGGTACCACGACTCTGGGCGGTGTCAACGAAGCAGCTTCTTCGGCTGCTGCTTCCGAAGAAGCCGACAGCGCTGCCACTGAGCCGGAGAACGCTTCTTCTGAGGAAACGGCTTCCTCCACCGAAGCAGAAGCCGGCGGCGAAGCAGCATCCAGCGCAGAATAAAGGGTAAAACCGGCAGAAATGCTGCATGGGCTTCTTCTTGTAAAAAGGAACCCGGTTTATTGCGGTGCTGTTTGCCGTACGCATGTTCCTTTCTTGAAACGGCTTTTGATCGCGCCCGTAGGGCGCGGTGATGCCGCCTGCCGTATCGACTCCTCACGTGAAAAGGCGTTTTGGAGCGCCCCGTAGCGCTCCCGTTTACCGTACCGACCCCTTCTCGTGAAAATGCAACCCAGCCAGACCCGCAGGTCTGGCTGGGTTGCCATATTATAATAATATTTCCGCTGAATATGCCCAAAGCGACGCGGAGGGCATTTAAATCGTACTATGAAAAAGGATGGAATCTATGCCCGAACTGACCGACCTTTCGGTGATCCGCGCCCTGTGTGAAAAATACGATTTTGCACTCTCCAAGGGTTTTGGACAGAACTTTATCATCAACCCGGGTCTGCCGCCCAAGATCGTGGATGCCAGCGGCGTGGATAAGCGCTATGGTGTCATTGAGATCGGCCCCGGCATCGGTGTGCTGACCCGGGAACTGGCAAAGCGCGCCGCCAAGGTGGTGTCCATTGAAGTGGACGAACGCCTGCCGCCGCTGCTGGCCGAAACAATGGCCGGAGTGGACAATTTTAAACTGGTATTACAGGATGTACTGAAAGTTGACCTGAAGGCTCTTATTGCGGAAGAGTTCCCCGGTATGCCGGTGGCTGTGTGCGCCAACCTGCCCTACTACATCACCAGTCCCATCGTCATGAAGCTGCTGGGCGACCGCCTGCCCATTGAAAGCCTGACCGTCATGGTACAGAAGGAAGCTGCCGACCGTCTGGCTGCTGCGCCCGGCACCCGTGCATCCAGCGCCATCAGCTGCGCGGTGAGCTACTATGCCACCTCCAAAATGATGTTCACCGCTGCGCCCGGCAGTTTTTACCCGGCCCCCAAGGTGACCAGCGCCGTGGTGCGCATGGAGATCCGTCCGCAGCCCGCTGTGCAGGTGGAGGACGAAGAAGGCTATTTTGCGCTGGTGCGTGCCGCCTTCGGACAGCGCCGCAAAACGGCTGCAAACGCCATTGCCAGCGGCCTGGGGATGCCCAAGGACGCGGTGACAGCCGCCATTGAAGCCGCCGGTTTTGATGCCCGCATCCGCCCGGAAGCCCTCACACTGGAGGATTTTGCAAAGATCCAGCAGGCCCTTGCCCGCTGAAGCAGCCCGCTGCTCAAAAAAGAATACAACAGGCTTTGAACCCCACAGGAGCCGTCCGCGGTTCCTGTGGGGTTTTTATGATAATAGAATCGAATGGTTCGATTTTATTATCGATGTATTGCGTTGAAAATTACGGGTATCAAAACGTGATACAACAGAAAAGAATGCTAAAAGCAGACGAAAGCATGAACTGATGGCAATGGCACCTCATTTGTTAAACGGTATAGTATACTGCTTGGGGAATGGGTTGTTTTTTTGCGCGCCAAGAAGATATTGACAAGCCGTGCGTTTTTTGGTATTCTATCAAAAGACCGCTTGGTCCATGCTGGTGTGGCGCAATGGCAGCGCAACTGATTTGTAATCAGTGGGTTGCAGGTTCAACTCCTGTCACCAGCTCCAAAAAGCCGCTCAGGAACGTTGATTTCTGGGCGGCTTTTGCTTTTGTGTTTTTGCTTTCGGCACAAAAATCCAAAAATTCCGCAAAAGATGTTGACAAACTACCATCCGGGTGGTAATATATACAGGCAATCCATGGATTGCAAAAACTGAATATGGGCGTGTTCCCGAGTGGCCAATGGGGACAGACTGTAAATCTGCTGCTTTCAGCTTCGGTGGTTCGAATCCACCCGCGCCCACCAAAAAACCTCAACGTATGCAAGTACGCTGAGGTTTTTGTTTTGCGATAAGGCTAAACTCATCGGGCGGGTGGATTCGAACAGCTGCGGCACCGTTCAGCAGGACGATCTCCAGCAGTGCAAGGATCAGCAGAACAATAAGAACCGTAGTAACCATCGTGTCCCGTGCATCATAATATTTTGCAACGGTATTCAGGTTGGTACTCTGTGCATTGATTTTTAAATTTTTCTTCAAAAAAATCATTGACAACGCTTTCTGTGCATGATAAAATCACATTTGATTTTGAGAGACAAAGCATAGCAGAGTCTTTTCAAAGCAATTTACCATGGACCGCCCAGCGGGGCTAAGGCCATACGGACAGCCGGGTCCACTGCCGACCGGCGGCACAGCCGCCATTATTGATTGAGCGTAGCAGCTCAAATTTTATAAGTTGGTTCCTTTACAACCATGAAATTGCGCAGTCAGTGTGCAGACTTGTGAAACGGTCAATAAAGAGCAGTAAAAGCAGAATTGCTATATAGACTCTCATAATCCCGTCTTTTTTGAATCATGCGAAGCGGCCTTTGTACTCTGGTGTTTCTTCCGGGGGTCTTTGGCGGCGCATTCAAATGCTTTTCAAAGCGCAAGTCTGCACTTTTTGTGCGGTACTTGCGCTTTTTTGTTTGCATCGGGATCAGGGACGGAGGAAAAACATGAGTGAGAACCGAACACGGTTCCGGCTGAACCAGAACCGTGCGCCCATCTATGAAGCGCTGGAACAGTTCCGCAAAATGCGGGTGGTGCCCTTTGATGTGCCCGGCCACAAGCGAGGCCGCGGCAACCCGGAGCTGACCGCCTTTCTGGGCCAGCAGTGCGTGGGCGTGGATGTGAACAGCATGAAGCCGCTGGACAATCTCTGC
>ERZ1026954.154-NODE-154-length-9139-cov-4.124284_pt1 | contig 9139 bp, 15 predicted proteins | sample MGYA00519251_ERZ1026954 | MGnify/ENA primary metagenome ERZ1026954 (study PRJEB26926, sample SAMN06164853) | human gut metagenome | biome: ENVO:00009003; feature: ENVO:2100002; material: ENVO:00002003 | host: Homo sapiens | place: USA | collected 2012 ... | reverse complement strand
ATACGAGATTAGCGAGTGTCTCGTGGGCTCGGAGATGTGTATAAGAGACAGCTAAATAGACTTTACAAATTGAAAAGACGTTAAACCCAGGAAGTACCGTAATCACAGCGATTGCGGTACTTTTTTGGTGCCTGGAAGTGGAAAAATGAAATTGGGTGTGAGATGGTGTAAAAAGTGGTGAAAATGGGAAAGTAGGAAACCGGTAGGTAACAAGTAGGAAACATGGAGAAGGTAACACTTTTTCAGTTACCTGCAGAATGCGGAAATACCGCAACCACGAGGGTTACGGTATCTTTTCCAGTTCGGCTCTGAGCCATTCTAAGTCACGGTCTGTATAAGCCGCCTCTGTTATGTCGGTGATTCTGTGACCGACAAGTTTTTTGATGGTGTATTCGTCAACCTCGGCTTTCTTTGCCATGGTGATGAATGTCATTCGAGGGTCGTGCGGCCGATGATCGTCTCTGAGTTTGAGAGCGGCGATCACTTTATCGAAACGGCCGGCATATTTGTCGTAGGTGATTGCCATGCCGCCCTTCGGAGAATCCGGATCATTAAAGAGCCGGTGGCTTCCAAGTTCAAGGGCATAGTCGTAGTTTTTCTTAACCAGGTCAAATATTTTTGGGTGGATAGGCACCATACGGTGTCGCCCGGCCTGTGTTTTCATACCACCGACAATATAGCGTTCTTCAAGATGCACGTCCTCTAATTCCAGTATGGCGAGTTCTTGCGGTCGCCATCCCATGTAGCACTGTATGAGAACCCAGTCCACGAACCGGATTTTGCCGACGTTTTCCCAAAGCGTCTGCATCTCTGAGTCCTGGAAGATGATGTGGCCACGTTTTGCTTCTTCCTTTTCTTTGATGATGTCGTCCGACAGTTCAAATGTGCGGGCGTAGTTCTTATCAACAAGCTCATATTCGAGCGCATAGTCCAGCATTAAATTAAACATAGACTTGATCCGGGATTTTGTGCCTGCAGACGCAAGCACCTTTTCGCCCTTATTGGCTCCACGTGAAGGAATGATGTAGCCATCTTCCATTATGCCCTTGATGTGGCGGGCACGCAGGTCCTTAACACGCATTCCGGCAATGGCGTGGCAGTAGCTCCACGCTGACTTGATGGTACGGCAGGACGATTCACTTTCCAGGGTAGGGAAGTAAGCTGCAGTCCATTTGTCGTAGAGTTCCGCCAGGGTCATAGCGGCATTTTGTATATCGTAAGGATTAGCTCCGTACTCAGCGAGTGCCTGCAGAGCTTCCTTCTTAGTCTTGAATGTTCCAAGAGGAACACGGTTCTGTACGGTCTTTCCAGTCTGTTCGTCCGTGATCCAGCCGAGAGTAACACGGGCCAGGTAAGGCTTACGACGGTTTCCGGAAAGTTTTGTCACGCTGCCGTAGCCGTTAGGTAGTTTCATTTGACAACCTTACTGATTCCACAGCCGCAGGCAGGCCAGCGAAATCCGTTTTTGCTGGTTCGAGTTTAAGGAGAGAAGAGAGCGTGATTGTTTTCTGCTCCGGCACCTTCTCATTAAGAACCGAGGTGGGTAGAACATAAAAGTCCCAGTAGTCGAGATCAAGAATTGAAACATCACGTGTACGAGCGGTAAAGACGCAGAACACATACAAATCACTGTTACGCATAGCCATAGAGGCGTAGGTAGCTCCATCCCAGGCAAATTTCTTTGCAATGTCGAAGCTAATCTGCGAGAACACATCTTCCGGAGTCCACGCCTGCAGATAGGCAGACGACTTGACCTCGATCCGGAGACCGGAAGGAGAAGTAAGGTCGAACGGTAGCCAGTCGGCACGTGTGACATCTTTTGTTTCAAGGGCAGAGTGTACGAGAAATTCAGCAAGCACTCCACGGTGGGTATTGTTGAGCAGATCAGAATACGCCCAACGCCAAAAATCCTGCAGCATGATAGAAGTATCGGAACCGTGCAGGGTAAATGGTTCATTGCCGTTTAGTTGTTCCATGGTTTCCTCCGTATCTTTCTAGGAGCGTCCATAGGACACGCTTATCGTCGCTGGAAGCGATGGAATACAAGGACACGAGCATTTTATCGTCCGGGACATTATGCCGTCCAAGAAGGTAATCTACGGACACATCGAGGGCATCAGCCAGTAGCACGACATTATCGACGGTCGGTGTTCGCAGTCCATTGAGGTAGCGTGAGATTGTAGCGGCAGTCACACCGGAAAGAGCGGCAAGGTCGTTACCGTTCAAGTGGTGTTCCTGCATACAATGCGAAAGACGCTCTGAGAATTTGTTAATATCCATAGGCGTAACCGGAGATACCGGTACCACGTATGGAACAGTCTAAAAGTTTCTTGCACTCAGAGTCCGTAAGCGGACCGTATGAGTGAACCAATCCGAACAACTGCAGGTCAGTGAGCATAAGCCGGTGCTGCAGGTGCCGGATCTTCGCTACGACACCATAGGAGCGATTCCTGGTGCCGTGATTGCAACTGTCACAAAAAGAGGAGAGATAAAGAAGCAATGCAGCGGCATCGTTCCCGGACCTCTCCTCATTGCGTGCCAGCTCAAAGTATTTGTTATTCATAGGCACATCTCCTCAGTACTGGCCGTAAAGTCGGTACCATTCTAAACTGATAATCTTTTTTCTTTGTCGAGGTATTTCTGAGACTCTGTATAGGCTTTCAGAAATCCCTTGAGTTCCCCGATAAACTCAAATTGTTTGTTCTGTGGCAATGCCCGGTATAGTTCGAGAAGTTCGTCCTCTTCTGCAGTGGTGAGCTTGCGGGCAGGAGCCTCTTCACCGGTCAATAGGTAATGAACTGACACGCCCAGGAAGTCTGCAATCGGCTTGATGTATTTTGCTGGCGGGTCGCTATTGCGAGTTTTCCAGGTAGACATCGTTGATGTCCGAATGCCGAGGCGGTCGCACAGATCAGTAGCCTTTTTGTCCGTTTTTTCAAGGGTTTCAGTGATTCTTTCGATGATTTCCATAGGCAACCTCCGTGGTAAAAATAATACGCAAATAAGAGTAAAAACATTTACAAACTCGCAGATACGTGCTATAATAAATATATGAAATACAAAACAACTCAAAGTTGCGAGCCGAGAGATTGTACTTGTATTTTGTGCGTCTGTTTGCGAGTTTGTAAAGAGGTTTACTTACATTATAGCACGCAAATCAGAAAAGATAAATAGTTTTTACACAAATGCGAGAAAGGAGTGAAACGCAAGCATGAAGCAGGAAACATCACAGTGGGGCAAAGCTGTTAAAAAAGCAGTAATCGACCACGATATGACATTGAAGCAGCTGGCCGAAAAAATCGGTTACAGCAATGCTACTGTTTCCCAGGTAGTCAACGGCAGATATTCCAATTCGAGTTACAAGGTAATCGCTGAGAAGATCAACGAAGTGCTTGGAACGGAAGGACTGCCGGAGAGAACCGAAACACCGTCCGATGAATGGTGTCAGACAGTGAAGGTGGAACTGGTAAAACAGAGCATGACCGTCAATGAGCTGGCGAAGCAGCTGGATGTCTCCAGGGATCGGCTGTCACTGGTAATTAACGGCAAGATGATGAACGAAGCAATCGTAAGCGGGGTGAATAACCTGCTAGGAATCAACCTGGTCGCTGTTCCAGCTGATAAGTAAATTATAGCGGAAGGGTAGGTAACAAGAAATGGGAAGAGGCCCTACAAACGAGAACACAAATATGTATTTCCAGGCCAGGAAAAAGGCGGCAACGTACAACGAGAGGCTATGGAGCCGTGAAGGAGCTGCAGAACTGTTGGGAATATCGGTTTCAACATTGGCAGATTACGAGCTTGGCAATACGAAGGTTGTCCCAGTGGACAAGGTGGTGCTTATGGCTGACCTCTACAACGCCCCGGAATTGATTACTGGGTACTGTATGCGAGAATGCCCTGTACACGGATTCCTACCACTGGCAACCGAAGAGAAAAGTTTAGAAGGAATTGCATTAAGGCTTTTGCAGAACTTCAATGAGGATTCATTGAAGAATATGCGGGACAGTCTGATCGAGATAACTGCAGATGGAAAAATCACAAAGGATGAATTACCAGCCTTGGAAAAAATCATCGGGCAGCTCGAAAAGATGGCAGAGGTAATAAGCGAAATGAAAATTGCCGGAGAGAAGTATTTGAACGGCAAGTAAGCCGGAGCAACGCCGGAAAGGAGTTCAGAATTGAAGAAAGCAAGTAAGCGAAGAATATTGTTTGCGGCAAGAATGGCAACGATGGTCGGAGCTGCCTGTTTTGCAGTAAGTGGCATTTCAGAAACGCTCGGGCAGGAGAAAGAAAAAAGCCGGCCGGTCTACATAGCCACAGAGGAAGTGACAGAGACGACGTATATGCCGGAGGTTGAAGAGACAACACAGCCAACGGAGACAGCAAAGGCAGTTGAGACAGAAGAACCGTTGATTGCAAGTATGGATTGGGACAAGGACGATTCTTACCTGCTATGCAAGATAGCAATGGCCGAAGCTGAGAGTGAAGGCGTCAGAAGCAGGTTATTATGACAGGAGAACTGTTCGGAGCGAAGTGGAAGATCAAGATGGACTCATACATTCCGGGAGTGGCCATCGTTGATTTGAAGGTTATGGCATCCATTACAGATTTGAAGTGGGTAAAAGACATCGGCTACCTCGATTTTGTCCGTTACTGGGGTTACGACATCCAGGGTGCGGTCTACCAGGAAATCGTGAGACAGAATACCGGCGAGAAGTTGCCGTTCTTTATTGCGGGAGCAACGAAGCAGACAGAGCCGGACATCCGCATTATCCACGTGACAGACAACTATCTGCAGGAAGCGTTGCACATGGTAGAGATGAATATGCCGAGAATCCTCAGAGTTAAGAATGGAGAGGTTGAGCCGGACAGATGCGAATTGTGCGATTGCTGCAGACACAATAGAGTGTTAAAGAAGCCGATCTCGATTATGGACTTGACAGCGGGCATTTAAGGAGATAGGCGGTGACTGAATGGCAGACAATAGAAAGTATTACTACCTAAAGCTGAAAGAGGACTTTTTCGACACGGACGAGATGAAGATTTTAGAGAGCATGAAGGACGGATATTTATACAGCAATATCCTGCTGAAACTCTATCTGAAAAGCCTGAGCAATTCCGGCAGGTTGATGTATAGAAATGTGATTCCGTACACGCCGGAAATCCTGGCAACTTTGACAGGACACCAGGTAGGCACCGTCGAGAAAGCATTGGATGTATTTAAGAAGCTGGATTTAATCGAGATGCTCGATAACGGAGCAATCTACATGATGGATATTCAGAACTTCATCGGCCAGTCGTCCAGCGAGGCTGACAGGCAGAGAGAATATTACAACCGCATGAAGGCTGAGAAGGAAGCACTGGCAGGAGAAAGCACAGAAACGCCGGAACTTCCGGAGCCGAAAGAACCGGTACTACCTGCAGAACAGAAGTCAAATAAGGCGATTGGTAATTACACCACGGATTTCGAGGAATTGTGGGAGGCGTACCCAAGGAAGGTTGATAAAGGACAGGCATACAAGAAGTATAAGGCACGCCTGGAAGATGGTTTCTCACATGAGCAGTTGTATGAAGCAGTAAAGAACTATGCGGCACAGTGCAAGAAGCAGAGAACGGAGACAATGTACATAAAGCACGGCAAGACATTCTTAGGAGAGTCAACGCCGTTCCTGGACTATCTGCCAAAGGGCAAGCCGGTTCAGAGCGAAGCTGAGTACGACGACAATGAGAATCCATTTGGAAGGAGTGAGTGATGATGGATTTGGATTTGCAGAAGGTTTTGCCTGCAGAAGCATTCGAGACAGAACAGAATGAGGGCGACTACATCGGCAAAGACGGACTGCTTTACTGCGGAGTCTGCAGAACCAAAAAGCAGACCAGATTGCCTGCATCGGACTTTACAGGCGGCAGGGAGATGATCGTTCCATGTATCTGTAAGTGCAAGGTTGAGGAGAACAAGCGTAAGGAAGAGGAAGAAAAGAAGAGACAGGAAATGCAGCGCTTGGAAAGGCTGAAAGCCAGTAGTCTTATGGACGCCAAACTGAAAGCAGCAAGGCTGGACGGATACCAGGTGGACGGAGACAATCAGAAAATCTACAACCTCGCAGGCAATTACGTGAAAAGGTTTGATGAAATGTACGAGAAACGCCAAGGGTTGTTGTTTTGGGGGACGGTCGGAACCGGGAAGAGTTACACGGCCGCCTGCATTGCGAATGAGTTGCTGGATCAGATGATCCCGGTGGTTATGACATCATTCGTGAAGATACTGCAGAACATCCAGGGCAACCCCGACGAGGAAGAAAGAATAATGGCGGGACTAAATGCGGCAAAGCTGTTGATTATCGACGACCTGGGAGCAGAGAGAAGTACCGATTATGCATTAGAGAAGGTGTACAACATCATCGACAGCAGGTATTTATCCGGAAAGCCGTTGATCCTCACTACGAATATGACATTGAAGGATATGCAGGAGTCAGAGGACATCCGATACAGACGTATCTATGACAGAATATTTGAGATGTGCTTTCCGGTAAGGTTTGCAGGCAGAAGTTGGAGAGAAAAGGCGGCGTCGAAGAGGTTCGATGCCATGAAGAATTTAATGGAGGAATGACAGCATGGGATTGATTAAGGTGGCAGAAATCAGCATTGACAAGCTGGAAGATCGCAAGACGGTTACGGCAATCCTGCACGAGAACGGTTATACCGTCGGGCCAGGAAAGAGAAAAAAGACAGAGACCGGAAAGCAGTTAGATTACTACTTGAAGGTGTATGTGGAGGAAGGCACAGATAAGGCAGAACTCTACAAAGCAACAAGCGGAAAAACGAAGGTGGCAGCCAAGAAGGTGACGGATAAGATGTCGGCCGAGATTGGCGACAAGGCATAGGAGGCAGAAAGTGGATGAAGATATGAAGCAGATTCGTTTCACAATACCAGGACAGCCATTCGGGAAACAGAGACCGAAGTTTTCAAGAGCAGGGGCGTATGTCAAGACGTACACCCCAAAAGAGACCACCAGTTATGAAAACCTGGTGAAGCTGTTTTATAAAGAAGCAGCCAAAGGAAAGATGTTTCCGGAAGGGGCAATGCTGGATGTTCGGATAATTGCATATTACGAAATTCCGAAGTCCACCAGCAAGAAGAAGCGCAGGGAAATGTTGGAACACAGGATCAGACCAGCCAAGAAGCCGGACTGGGATAATATCGGCAAGATTGTTTGCGACAGTCTAAACCTGGTAGCGTACCACGATGATTCGGCAGTCGTGGATGCACAGGTAAGGAAGTTTTACTCAGAAACGCCGAGGGTTGATGTGATGATAAAGGTCGTAGGACCGGATCAAATTTAGGAGGTAGACAATGGCAGGAAGAAAGAAAACTGAAACAGTGGAAGCAGAAGTTGTTGAGACAGCGGTAGTACCGGCAGGAAAAATGGAGTTCAGACTGATTAACCCGACAGAGGATGGTTTTCTCAGACGCATTCAGTGGAACAAGGAAGAGTTGGAGGCTGCAGTAAGAGCCAAGATTGCTGGTTACGAGAATGTGGTTTACACAGAGGAAAACATTAAGGCGGCGAAGAATGACAGGGCAGAGCTGAACAAGCTCATTAAAGCTATTGAGGAGAGAAGAAAGCAGGTAAAGAACATCATCAATGAGCCTTATGCAGTGTTCGAGGCAGAGCTAAAGGAAATCACGGCACTTATCAATGAGCCGGTCGCACTGATCGACCAGCAGGTAAAGGCGTTCGAGGAGAAACAGAAGGAAGAAAAGAAAGCGGCTATCAAGGCTACCTACGATGAAAATATCGGAGATTTGGCCGAGGTATTGCCGTTTGAAAAGATTTTCGACAGCCGTTACCTTAATCAGACATATAAGTTGGCAACCGCACAGAAGGAAATCGTAGACAAGATCGACACGGTTAAGACGGATTTGGAGACTATCGACAGCCTGGATAGTAAGTATAAGCTGAATGCGAAGGATGTGTATATCAAGACCCTGGACCTCAGCAAGGCCCTGGCAGAGAACAAGAGGCTGGCAGACCTGGAAGAAAAACTGGAAGCGGACAAGCGCCGTAAGGCTGAGGAAGAGGTTGAGAGAAAACGCCAGGAAGAAATCCGTAAGCAGAAAGAAGCTGAGGAGCAGGCAAAGCGTGAGGCAGAAGAAGCAGAGCGTAAAGCGGCAGAAGCTAAGAAAGCACAGGAAGCCGCTGCAGAAGTAGCGCAGACATCACCTCAGTCTGAAATGGGTAAGGCAATCGAGTCCATTGAGAGATCGGCATTCTCCCAGGCGGTAGCCGGAGAAACACAGGCAGCGCCGGTAGCGCAGGTGGTTGATCCGTTTGCACCGAAAGAAGAAACCGAGCAGGAAAAGAAGTACAGAGTACGTTTCTTTGCAGACGGAACTAAGGAGCAGCTGGGAAAACTGATTGCTTTTATGAATGAGAACAATATCAAATACGGCAAGATTGCAAAGGAGAGTAAGTGATGAATGATTTTGACAAGAAATTGGATTTCGACAGCAATACCTTCGAGGATATGAAGCACGATATGAATTTTGTTCTGCAGAGACTTCTTGGAAATATGATTGAGAACATTGAGGAAGTAGCAAAAAACTAATTGAAGCGGGGGGCAAGATGTGCTTGCTGCATCACATATTCCAAAAGACAGGAATAACCCCCGATGAATTTTACGAGAAACCGAAAGGCGTGCAGGCGTTCATGCTTGCGTCTATGCGGATAACCCTAGAATCACAGAAAGGAGGTAATGACGGTGGCGGAAACACTTAGAATCGAAATTCCTATTGAGACGGTCGATAATACCGATCCGGGAGTCTCCAACGCTACGAAGAAATTCGAGAAGATGGAACGAGCGGCCAATAGTGCGAATAGTTCAGCCAAGAAAGCGAGCGACACAGTTTCCAAGTTTGACAAGCAAGCTCAAAAAACCGAAAAGAGCCTGGCAAGCTGGGCGAAAGAAAAGTACGAAGTCCTGCTTGAAGCGAAGGAACGGATCAGTCCGGTACTCTCTACGCTGGGTAATGGGTTAAGGGGTTTTGCAGGGAAAACATGGAACGTTACAATGCGAGCGATTGACCTCATAACCTCCCCGGTTCGAGGGATCATAAACCTGTTGAAGAATCCGA
>ERZ1026954.142-NODE-142-length-9694-cov-3.212885_pt1 | contig 9694 bp, 8 predicted proteins | sample MGYA00519251_ERZ1026954 | MGnify/ENA primary metagenome ERZ1026954 (study PRJEB26926, sample SAMN06164853) | human gut metagenome | biome: ENVO:00009003; feature: ENVO:2100002; material: ENVO:00002003 | host: Homo sapiens | place: USA | collected 2012 ... | reverse complement strand
ATTTGCAGACGTAAACATCGATTTTGGAGACCCGCAAGGATTTCTAGCGCTCAGGGTGCTGTTTCCTGTTTTGGCTATGGGAATTTGTATCCTGAAGGCACTTAAAGAGAGCCATAAATCATAAGCAACTTCTGCTTTACACAAAAAAATTTCCCTCCCCTATGCCGTCTCAGCACATCGGGAGGGAAATTTTTCTATTTCAAGGGCTTATGCCTGCAAATCACTGCTGATTGGGCTTCCAGTCCTTATAGTTTTCGTAGCGGCTCTCGCGGATCTTGGTGTGGGACCAGATCTCGTCCGCCGTGGGCTGCCAGTTGGCCGCATAGTTCTTGCACTTCTCGCACAGGTGTTCTACGCTCTCCGGCGACTGCAGGTCGGTGCTGTGGGCACCGGTCTCGTGCACCATCTTCTGCAGCAGTTCGGGGTTTTCCAGCATCGGGCAGGGACGCAGATGGTTCTTGTTGAAGGGCTGGCCGTTGTGATAAGCCATGAACAGCGGGCTGTGCAGAATTTCCAGAATGCTCTGGTCGTGGATATTGGCATTGGAGTAGTGGATGAACACGCACGGCTCTGCGTCACCGGCAGAGTTGATGTGGAAGTAGTTGCGTCCGCCGGCAATGCAGCCGCCCACGAACTCGCCATCGTTCTGGAAATCCATGGGGTAGAACGGGATATCGCACTCTTCCGAGCGCAGATAGCGGATGCGGTCGATCATATATTTGCGCTGCTCCGGGGTAGGCATCAGTTCCGGTGCTGCCTCGTTGCCCACGGGCATGTAGTGGAAGTAGAAGCCGAAGTGTGCACCCTTCTCACACAGGAAACGCATGAACTCATCGTTGGTAACAGCTTCGATGTTATCGCGGGTGTAGCAGATGGACGTGCCGAACACGATGCCGTGCTCCTTGAGCAGATCCATAGCATGCATGACAGCGGCATAGTGCCCCTCACCGCGGCGGGCATCGTTGGTCTCCGGGGTGCCCTCGATGGACAGCATGAAGGCAATGTTGCCCAGACGCACCACCTCTTTGCAGAACGGCTCATCGATGAGGGTGGAATTGGTGTAGATGGCAAACTGCACATCGTTGTGCTTCTCGGCCAGCTTGAGGATATCAGCCTTGCGCACCAGCGGCTCGCCGCCGGTCAGCATGTACAGGTACACGCCCAGCTCCTTGCCCTCGGTAACGATCTTGTCCATATCCTCAAAGCTGAGGTTGTTCTTGTTGCCATACTCGCCAGCCCAGCAGCCCACGCAATGCATGTTGCAGGCAGAAGTGGGGTCGAACAGGATCAGCCACGGAATGTTGCACTGATACTTCACGCGGTTCTCGCGGATGGTCTTGGTGCCGCGGAAGAAAGCCTCGTAGCCCAGATTCAGCGCCATGGTGCGGGCCACGTTGGGGTCGGTCTGATCCAGCACACAGTTGATGAGCTTGGACCACTTGCTGTCGGGGTCGGTCAGGGTCTGTCTGGCGTGTTCGTAGGCTTCATCGCTGAACGAACTGCCATAGAACTGCTTTGCAATATCCACCAGCTGTCCCACGGTTTTCTGACGGTCTTTATCGGCATGAGAAAGCACCACGTCCACCATTTTACCAACGGCAGCACGCTGCATTTTATGAGTCAGGCTCTCAATAGAAGTATTCATTATCCTTTTCCTCCAAACGGTATTTTTCGGAAATCTCTTTTTCTATTTCTATGCCATTACTCTACCATTCTATCCCACAAGTTTCCATAAACAGAAAAAGCGCCGTGATAGAAAACCCATCACGGCGCGGATTATGATAAAATTTTGTCGTTCTTCCGGTTCAACCGTCCTGTTCCAGATGGATCTTATTGCTGGCAAGGCGGCATAACGCGCGGCGCAGATCGCCCTGCAGCATCCGTCCCATACGTTCTACCATCACAGCGGGCTCGGTCTTCATATCCCGGCGGATCCATTCCAGCACCACGCCCACCAGCGCATATTTGTAAAAATCCACCACAAACTGCTTGTCATCGTCCTGCACGGTGATGTCGCGGCATTCGCGATCCGCAAATTCCTTCAGCATGGGGTCCAGAAGCTTGTACAGATACTGCTCCACCTGTTCACGCCCCACAGAGCGGTATACGTTCAGCACCAGTGTTTTGTTATCCCGGATCTGGTGCAGGATGTCCAGAAATGCTTCGGTCCATGTATCAAAGCTCTGGCGGCCTTCCATCGTCTTGGCCGCATCTTCCATCAGGATCCAGTCCACCAGATCGTAAATATCCTTAAAGTGGTAGTAGAAGGTCATGCGGTTCACGCCGCAGTCCTCGGTGATATCGTTGATCGTGATCTTATTGAGGGGCTTTTCCAGCAGCAGCTTTTTCAGCGATGCTTCCAGTGCCCGCTTCGTTGTTTGTGACACAAAAACCTTCCTTTCCCAACCGTAGAAATTTTTCCCGCTGCGTACGGCGATTGGCAGCTTCGTACATTATAATACCGCAAAAGCCGTTCCGATTGCAAGCATTGATTCTGTCCATTTTGTAAACAAAGAATGATTTCCTGCGTTTTCACTCCGGCAGTTTCTCGCTTCAAGAGCCGTTTCTCAGCCCCCCAAAAGACCCTTCCGGCGGTGCGCAATGCCTGCAAAAGCGGCTTCTTCCGGCAAAAAAGCGGAAAAGGCCCTTGATTTTATATTCCTCTACGCTTAGAATGGGAGCAGACGGCTGTGATTGAAGTGCCGTTTTGAGGGAGGGTACAAACTATGATGGATACCATTGGTTTTCTGGGCTGCGGCAACATGGGTGGAGCCATCGCCCGTGCCGTTTGCAAAGCTGTTGACCCTAAGAAGGTTTTTTTGGCAAACCGCACTGCGGCCAAGGCACAAGCACTGGCCAAAGAACTGGGCTGCAAAACAGCCACCAATGCCGAGGTGGCCGGTGACTGCGACCTGATTTTTCTGGCAGTAAAGCCCCAGATGATGGAAGCTCTGCTCCAGCCGCTCAAGTTCACCTTTGACGAGCGCCCCAGCCGTTTTGTGCTGTGCAGTATGGCAGCGGGCCTTTCGATCGCCCGCATTCAGGAGATGGCCGGTGAGGACTTTCCTGTGATCCGCATCATGCCCAATACCCCGGCATCGGTGGGCGAGGGTATGATCCAGTACTGTTCCAGCAATGTCACCGCTGAGGAAGAAGAAGCCTTCCTCAAGATCATGGCTCCTGCGGGCCGTCTGGATGCCGTGCCGGAAAGTCTGATCGATGCCGCCAGCTGCGTTTCCGGCTGCGGCCCGGCATGGGTGTACCAGTTTATTGAGGCTCTGGCCGACGGCGGCGTGGCCTGCGGCCTGCCCCGCGCCAAAGCGCAGGAATATGCCGCGCAGATGGTTCTGGGCAGCGCAAAGCTGGTGCTGGAAAGCGGAAAGCATCCCGGCGAACTCAAGGATGCTGTGTGCAGCCCCGGCGGCAGCACCATTCAGGGCGTGCGCGTGCTGGAAGAGCACGGCCTGCGCGGTGCGGTGATGGATGCCGTGATCGCCTCGTACAATAAGACAAAGGAAATGGGAAAGGGTTAAGGATATCATGCGCATCGTTGTAAAAGTAGGCACTTCTACTCTGGCATACGCCACCGGACGGCTGAACATCCGCCACACGGAACAGCTGGTCAAGGTGCTCAGCGACCTGAAAAACGAGGGCCATGAGGTCATTCTGGTGTCCTCCGGTGCCATTGGCATGGGCGTGGGCAAGCTCTCACTGCCAACCCGCCCAAAGGACACCACCACCAAGCAGGCCTGCGCCGCTGTGGGCCAGTGTGAGCTGATGTACACCTACGACCGACTGTTCAACGCCTACAATCACACCGTGGCGCAGATCCTGCTCACCGGCGTGGACGTGGAGCACACCGAACGCCGCGTGAACTTTCAGAACACCCTGTCCCGCCTGCTGGAGCTGGGTGCCCTGCCCATCATCAACGAAAACGACACCGTTGCCACCGATGAGATCACCTCTATTGGCGACAACGACACGCTGGCGGCCATCGTGGCCTGCTGCGCCAAGGCTGACCTGTTGGTGCTGCTGAGTGACATCGACGGCCTGTACACCGCCAATCCCCACACCCACACGGATGCAAAGCTCATCCCGCTGGTAGAGGAGATCACCCCCGAGGTGATGGCTCTGGCCGATGGTGCCGGTTCGGCCCTTGGCACCGGCGGCATGGCCACCAAGCTGCGCGCTGCCCGCATGGTAACGGGCAGCGGTGCCGATATGGTCATTGCCAACGGCGCACACCCGGAGCTTTTGTACGACATTGCCGCAGGCAGATCCGCAGGCACCCGCTTTGCGGCCCGCAAGGAGGACTGAACACATGACCACACAGGAAATTCTGGAAGCCGCCCGCAGCGCCAAAAGTGCCCTTGCACTGGCCGATAACACCGCCCGCAACGCGGCCCTGCTGGGCATGGCAGATGCGCTGTGCAGCGCAGACGATCAGGCGGCCATCCTTGCCGCCAACGCTGAGGACATGGCTGCGGCCAAGGGGCACATCAGCGATGTGATGCTGGACCGTCTGGCCCTGACCGCACCGCGCATTGAAGCCATGGCGCAGGGCATCCGCGAGGTTGCCGCTCTGCCCGACCCGGTGGGCCGGGTGCTGAACCGGGTGGAGCGCCCCAACGGGCTTGTCATTGAAAAGACGGCTGTGCCCATGGGCGTGATCGCCATTATCTACGAGAGCCGCCCCAATGTGACCAGCGATGCCGCTGCCCTTGCCATCAAGAGCGGCAATGCCTGCATCCTGCGGTGCGGCAGGGAGGCATGGCGCAGTGCCAACGCCATTGTAACGGCTCTTCGGGAGGGTCTGCGGACAAACGGCCTGCCCGAAACAGCGGTCTGCCTGATCGAGGACACCACCCACGCCTCGGCCAACGCCCTGATGACGGCGGTGGGCTATGTGGATCTGCTCATCCCGCGCGGCGGGGCCGGACTCATCCGCGCCTGTGTGGAAAACGCAAAAGTCCCCTGCATCCAGACCGGCACCGGCATCTGCCATGTGTACGTAGACGACACCGCCGATCTGGACAAAGCTCTGGACATCATCGAGAACGCCAAGGCCAGCCGCCCCAGCGTGTGCAACGCCGAGGAAGTGTGCCTTGTGCACTCTTCCATTGCCGGGCAGTTCCTGCCCCGTCTGGCCCAGCGGCTTGGCCCGGACCGCATTGCAAAGGGTCTGCACCCGGTGGAGCTGCGGCTGGATAAGCGCGCAGCCTCCATCATCTCCGGCACCCCTGCCGGAGAAAAGGACTTTGACACCGAATTTCTGGACTACATCCTCGCGGTCAAGGTCGTGGACAGCGTAGAGGAGGCCATCGGGCATATTGCTGAGCACTCCACCGGCCACAGCGAAGCCATCCTGACCCAGACACAGGCCCATGCCGATCTGTTCACTGCCGCAGTGGACAGCGCCGCCGTGTATGTGAACTGTTCCACCCGCTTTACGGATGGCGGTGAATTCGGCCTTGGGTGCGAAATGGGCATTTCCACCCAGAAACTCCACGCCCGCGGCCCCATGGGACTGGCCGAGCTGTGCAGCTACAAGTATATCATCCACGGCAATGGTCAGATCCGCTAAAGCCCGCTGAACCCACCTTTCCAGTGCGGAAATCGGGAGTGAGCGTTTTCTCCATAATATTCATAATTTAGAAACGAAACTGAAAAGCTTTTTCCGAAACAGGCTGGTGCGATTTGCGCCAGCCTGTATTTTTGTTTTATTCCCATGAAATGTTCTTTCAGTAAAGACAAAAACTGAATTATGTTTTCAATCTGCCTTTCCTGTTCGCTCACTGATATGGATGATTGTATCCCAGTTTTCTGCACTTCTCACAAAGATATAGTCTTACTTTCTCCATTTTGTTTTGTAAAAAGTACAAGAACCCTCTTGACAACCCCTATTTCGATGCGGTAAAACTATATTGAAAAGCTTGATAACGATTTCACTTCATTTCACTTTCCAATGAGAAAGTTGTTTGTCACACGCAACACTATACTTGGAACAAAGGAGAGAGCAATATGACGATCGCCATTCTTGCACACGATTCCCGCAAAGAGCTTGCACTGCAGTTCTGCACTGCTTACAGCGCCATTTTGTCCAAAAACACAGTCATTGCTACCGGCACCACCGGACGGATGCTGGCGCAGACTACCGGCCTGCCCGTGCACTGTTATCTCTCCGGGCGCTTGGGCGGTGTGCAGCAGATCACTTCCCGCATTGCGTGCGACGAAGTGGATCTGGTGTTGTTCTTCCGTGACCCGCTGAAAGCGGATGCCGCCAGCATCACCGAGCAGAATCTGCTCCGCCTGTGCGATATGCACAGCGTACCCATTGCCACCAACATTGCCACCGCCGAGGTCTTGCTGCGCGGTATGGATCAGGGCGACCTGGACTACCGCGAGGGGATGCATCCCGCTCTTGTGGAGCCAATGCCCACCGTGCAGCGCCACGCCGTGTGATGAATCGTGTATAGAGTATCGGGAAAGAGACAGCGCCGCAGGAAATTTCCTGCGGCGCTGTTGTTTTTTGTTTTGCTTTTATTTCAGTAAAGCCTGCAGCTTTTCCAGCCGGCGGACGGCTTCGTCCAGCACATCGGTGCCGCGGGCAAAGTGCATCCGGATCAGGTGGTTCACCGGCTCCCGGAAGAAGCTGGAGCCAGGCACAGCGGCCACGCCCACTTCCCGGATCATCCACTCACAGAACTGCAGGTCGGTCCAGCCCTTGAACTGGGGCAGCGCCAGAAAATCGGAAATATCGATCATCACAAAATAGGTGCCCTGCGGAACATTGTGCTTCAGTCCCACACGGTCCAGTCCGGCCAAAAAATGATCGCGCTTTTCGGTGTAAAGGGCCTGCAGCTTTTCGTAATAGCTGGCGGGCATCTCCAAACCGGCCACAGCGGCCTCCTGCAGGGGTGCAGCCGCACCCACAGTGAGGAAGTCGTGCACCTTGCGCGCGCCCTCAATGACCTCTGCGGGTCCGATCAGATAGCCCAGACGCCAGCCCGTGATGGAGTAAGTCTTGGAAAGCGAGTTGCAGGTGATGGTGTGCTCAAACATGCCGGGCAGGCTTGCCATGCAGATATGCTCTGCCGGCGCATAAATGATATGCTCGTACACCTCATCCGTCACCACAAAGGCATCGTATTGGATGGCCAGCTTTGCAATGGCTTCCAGCTCGTCGCGGCGGAACACCTTGCCGCAGGGATTGGAGGGGTTGCACAGGATCAGCGCCTTGGCACCCTCGGCAAAGCCCTTTTCGATCAGGCTGATGTCAAACTCATAGGTGGGCGGCACCAGCGGGATATAGATGGGTTCCGCGCCCGAAAGAATGGCATCGGCACCGTAGTTCTCGTAGAACGGTGAGAAGATCATCACCTTGTCGCCGGGGTTGCAGATGGTCATCATGGCGGCCATCATGGCCTCAGTGCCGCCGCAGGTCACGCAGATCTCGGTGTTGGGGTCTACTTCGTGGTGCAGGGCAGGGCTGGTCTTTTTTGCCAGCGCCTCGCGGAAGTTTTGCGCGCCAAAGGTCACAGCGTACTGGTGCGGGCCTTTGTAAGCCGTTTCGGCCAGAGCGTCCAGCAGCTGCTTCGGCGGGTCAAAATCCGGGAAGCCCTGCGAAAGGTTGATGGAGTCGTACTGATTGTTGATGCGGGTCATGCGGCGGATGACAGAATCCGTGAAGGTACCCACACGGTCACTTAAAACAGGCATGCGCTCTCCCCTTTTCAGCCCTTAAAATAAGCCTTCTGGATGGCCAGCAGCACGCCTGCACGGCTGGCAGCAAAGTTCAGACCGCCCTGCAGGTAGCAGGTGTACGGCTCACGCAGCGGGCCGTCGCAGGAAAGCTCGATGGTGCTGCCCTGTGTAAAGCTGCCGCTTGCCATGACCACCTCATCAGTATAGCCCGGCTCCGGAGAAGGTTCCGGGGCGGCATAGCTGTCCACGGGGCTTGCAGCCTGAATACCCTGACAGAAGCCGATGAGCGCATCCGCAGTGCCTGCATCAAAGCAGGTGACGATGTCGTTGTGGTCGTCGCAGTAGCGCGGCACTGGATTCTTGCCCAGCAGCTCCAGCATACACTGGGCGTAAATGGCGGTCTTGATGGCCTCGCACACCACGCCGGGCGCATAGTAGAAGCCCAGATACATATCACGGGGCGTTTCCAGTGTGCAGCCCAGCTCCTTGCCCAGACCGGGGGCGTTCAGGCGGTAGGCACACAGCTCCACCAGATCCTTCCGGCCCGCGATATAGCCGCCGGTGGGGGCGATGCCGCCGCCCGGGTTCTTGATGAGGCTGCCCACCACAAGGTCGGCACCGGCCTGGCAGGGCTCCTTCATCTGGGTGAACTCACCATAGCAGTTGTCCACAAAGATGATGATCCCGGGGTTGGCGGCACGGGCCGTGTCGGCGATCTTCTGAATGGTATCCAGATCAAAGGCATTGCGCTGCAGATAGCCGCGGCTGCGCTGGATGTGGCACACCTTTGCACCGGGGGCCTTTTGGGCGATCAGGTCATAATCCGGGGTGAAGTCGGCTTTCAGCGGAGCTTCATCGTACCGGATGCCGTAATCCATCAGGGTGCCGGTGCCCTTGCCCTTGCCGTCCAGACCGATCACGCCCTCCAGCGTATCGTAGGGGCGGCCGGTAGCAGCCAGCAGGGTATCCCCTGCCCGCAGCAGGCCGAACAGGGCCACCGCCAGCGTATGGGTGCCGCTCTGGAACTGACTGCGCACAAGGGCATCCTCCGCGCCCATCACCTGGGCAAAGATCTGCTCGAGCTTGGCGCGGCCGGTATCCCACAGGCCGTAGCCGGTGGTGCCCAGCATATCGGTGGAGGACATCTGGGTATCCGCAAAGGCTTTCAGCATTTTGAGCTGGTTAAAATCGCGGATCTCCTCCATATGGCGGAAGTAGGGCTGGCACAGCTCCATAGCCTTTTCGTCCAGCGCCAGAACTTCGGGTTTGTAATTGAAAAAGTGGTTCAGCATTGACATTATAATGGTTCCTTAATTTTATAGATTTTATAGAGCGCAGGCTTTCTGTCGGAATGACTCCTTCAGCCGCACTTCGTGCGCCAGCTCCCTCAGGGAGGGAGCTCCTGACGAAACCAGAACGTTTCACTTATGCAGAAAGCTTTTCCGTCCTGCCAAAGGCTCCCTCATTGAGGGAGCTGGCAAAACCGTCAGGTTTTGACTGAAGGAGTTTGTTCATATCTTGCATATTCCCCCAGCTTTTCAAAGCCAAGCCGGGTATAAAAGTGCACCCGCTCCGGGCTGCAGAGAAACACCGGGTGCTCCCCCTTGGCGGCAAGCTCGTTCGCCATCTGCACAATGAGCCGCCCGCCGATGCCCTTGCCCCGCAAAGGCTGGGCTGTCTGCCCGCAGGCCATGTAGGCCTGCCTGTTCGCAAGGGCATAGGCCCCTACCGTGCAGATCGTTTCACTTCCCTGCCGCAGCGCCCACACAAGGGCTTTGCCGCGGGTGCGCTTTGTGCAAAGCTCGGAGTAAAAGTCCTCCTGCTTTGCCGTATCCGCCGGGTAGAGCGCCCGTGCCACATCCATGGCAGAGGGTTCTCTGTCAAGGGTCAATCCGGCCCAGAGCGTCTCGTCTGCAGCGGGCAGCGGCAAAGCCTTGCCGGGTGCAAGGCCGAATACCTGTCTCTTATACACATCTCCGAGCCCACGAGA
>ERZ1026954.123-NODE-123-length-10352-cov-3.755269_pt1 | contig 10352 bp, 12 predicted proteins | sample MGYA00519251_ERZ1026954 | MGnify/ENA primary metagenome ERZ1026954 (study PRJEB26926, sample SAMN06164853) | human gut metagenome | biome: ENVO:00009003; feature: ENVO:2100002; material: ENVO:00002003 | host: Homo sapiens | place: USA | collected 2012 ... | reverse complement strand
GTGGGCTCGGAGATGTGTATAAGAGACAGTCATGCTGTCTGGTGAGACCGCTGCCGGTGACTACCCCGTGGAGGCCCTCAAGACCATGTCCGCCATTGCAGAGCGCACCGAGAACGAGGAGCACTACCGCGCCCAGCGCCACGCCGAGATCCAGATCAGCGTCAGCGATGCAACCGCTCATGCTGCCTGCCTGACCGCCAAGGACGTGAACGCTGCCGCCATCGTCACCGTGTCCGAATCCGGCAACACTGCCCGCCTGCTGAGCAAGTACCGCCCCAAGCAGCCCATCATTGCCTGCGTTATGGACGAGCAGGTGCAGCGTCAGCTCTCCCTGAGCTGGGGCATCACTTCCCTGCTGATGGGCCCCGCCCACAGCACCGATGAGCTGATTGAGATGTCCACCGCTCTGGCCAAGGAGAACGGCTACCTGCACAACGGCGAGCTGGCTGTTGTGACCGCAGGCGTGCCCGTGGGCGTTTCCGGCACCACCAACATGATCAAGATCCACATGGTGGGCAACTGTCTGGCTACCGGTGTGGGCGTTGGCCGCGAGAATGCCGACGTGACCAGCGCCACCGGCAAGGCCTGCGTCTGCCGCACGCTGGAAGAGGTGCGTGCAAAGTTCAAGCCCGGCATGGTTCTGGTGGTGCCCTCCACCAGCAACGAAATGCTGAGTTACGTGCGTGATGCCGCCGCTCTGGTGGTGGAAGAGCCGGGCCTGAACAGCCATGCCGCCATTGCCGGCAAGGCCCTGCTCAAGCCTACCGTTGTGGGTGCCGCCGGTGCTACCAGCCACATCCGTGACGGCCTGATGATCGCTGTGGACTGCGCGCACGGCAGCGTGCAGCGCCTGCAGGCATAAGCCAAAGGAGAAAAACTCATGGAACGCATTGCAAGCTTCTGTGTTGACCATACCAAACTGGACCGCGGCATGTATCTGAGCCGTCAGGACGGCGATGTTCTCACATGGGACATCCGCATGAAAAGGCCCAATCACGGCGATTACCTGTCCACCGGTGCCGCCCATACGCTGGAGCATCTGTTTGCCACCTATGCACGTAACAGCGCCTTTCAGGACAGCGTGATCTACGTTGGCCCCATGGGCTGCCGCACCGGCTTCTATCTGCTCACCCGCGGCCTGACTCCCGCCGAGGCACTGGAGCTGACGGTGGAATCCTTCCGCTTCATGGCTGGCTTTGAGGGCGCTGTGCCCGGTGCCAGCGAAGTGGAGTGCGGCAACTACCGCGATATGGATCTGCCCGCCGCCAAGGCCGAGGCAGCCGCCATGCTGCCGGTGCTGGAAGCACTGACCGCTGACCAGCTGCACTACTAAGCGATACAGCAAAAGACCTCCCCATGCAGGCAGCACCTGCACGGGGAGGTCTTTTTACGTTTCAGGAAAGCTTTTTTGCGGAGTGCTTACTCCACGATGATGCTCTTGCCGGTCATCTCAGCGGGGACAGGCAGGCCGATATAGGGCAGCATGGTGGGTGCGATGTCGGCCAGGCAGCCGCCCTCACGCAGCTTCACATCGCCGCAGCCAACAGCCACAAAGGGCACCACGTTGGTGGTGTGTGCGGTGAAGGGGGTGCCGTCCGGGTTCATCATCTTCTCGGCGTTGCCGTGGTCGGCGGTGATGAAGGCGCAACCGCCGGCCTTCAGCACAGCGGACACCACCTGATCCACAGCGGTATCCACAGCCTCAACGGCCTTGACCGCAGCATCGAACACGCCGGTGTGGCCGACCATATCGCAGTTTGCGAAGTTCAGGATCACCACATCGTACTTGCCGCTCTCGATGCGCTTGACGCACTCGGCAGCAACCTCGGGGGCGCTCATCTCGGGCTTCAGGTCATAGGTGGCGACCTTCGGGCTGGGGATCACGCAGCGGTCCTCGCCCTCGTAGGGAGCCTCCACGCCGCCGTTGAAGAAGAAGGTGACATGAGCGTACTTCTCGGTCTCGGCAATGCGCAGCTGAGTCTTGCCATTCTCGGACAGGTACTGGCCCAGAACATTCTTCAGCTCCACGGGAGGATAGGCGACCTCGCAGTTGGGCATGGTGGCATCGTATTCGGCCATGCAGACATAGTTCACCTGCTTGCGGCCGCCGCGGCGCTCAAAGCCGGTGAACGCATCGTCGCAGAAGATGCGGGTCATCTGGCGGGCACGGTCGGGGCGGAAGTTCATGAAGATGACGGTGTCGCCATCCTGCACGCGGCCACCCTCACAGGTGACGCAGGGCAGAACGAACTCGTCGGTCTTGTCTGCTGCATAGGATGCCTCGATGGCCTCGGCAGCGTTGGCGGCATGATTGCCCTCGCCGTAGACAAAGGCAGCATATGCCTTCTCTTCACGATCCCAGTTGTTATCGCGATCCATGGCGTAGTAACGGCCGGAGACGCTGGCGATCTTGCCGATGCCCAGCTCGTCCAGCTTGGCCTGCAGGTCGGCCAGGAAGCCCTTGCCGGAGTGCGGGTCGGTATCGCGGCCATCGGTGATGCAGTGCAGGTAAACGTTCTTTGCGCCCAGATGTTTTGCCATTTCCAGCACGCCGAACCAGTGGTCTGCGTGGCTGTGGACGCCACCGGTGCCCACCAGGCCCATCAGGTGGATGGCCTTGCCTGCCTCAATGGCGGCCTTCATGTTCTTGACCAGCACGGGGTTCTTGAACATCTCACCATCCCGGATGGATTTGGTGATGAGGGTCAGCTGCTGGTAAACGATGCGGCCAGCGCCCATGTTGGTGTGGCCCACCTCAGAGTTGCCCATCTGACCATCGGGCAGGCCGACAGCCATGCCGGAGGCATCGATGGTGGTCATGGGATATTTTTCCATCAGAGCATCGAGGTGGGGTTTCTTTGCAGCGACCACGGCGTTGCCGAAGGTCTCCTCCGGCACCCAGCCGAAGCCATCCATGATGCACAGAAGAACAGGTTTCTTTGCCATAAAATTGAATCTCCTTTGAATTTAACAAATCAGCGCCCGGCACAGCGCTGAAAATGCGGCGCAGCCGGGCGCTGAAACAGCTGATTTAAACCGTCGATCAGCCCTTGGTGGCTGCGTTGACGATCACTGCAAAGTCGGGAGCCTTCAGGGATGCGCCGCCGATCAGGCCGCCGTCCACGTCCTTCTTGCTCAGCAGCTCCTCGCAGTTCTTGGCGTTCATGCTGCCGCCGTACTGGACCGTGACAGCCTCGGCCACAGCCTCGCCGTACACTTCGCCAATGACCTTGCGGATCTGGCCGCAGACTTCCTCAGCCTGATCGGCGGTAGCGGTCTTGCCGGTGCCGATGGCCCAGATGGGCTCGTAAGCGATCACGACATTTGCCATCTGCTCAGCGGTCACATCACGCAGAGCGATCTTGGTCTGCATACGCACCAGCTCTTCGGTCACGCCCTCTTCGCGCTGCTGCAGGCTCTCGCCCACGCAGATGATGACCTTCAGGCCCGCATTCAGGGCAGCCAGAGCGCGCTTGTTCACGGTCTGATCGGTCTCTGCAAAGTACTGGCGGCGCTCGGAGTGGCCGACGATGACGTACTCCACGCCCAGATCCACCAGCATATCGGCGCTGATCTCGCCGGTGAACGCACCGGACTTCTCAAAGTGGACATTCTCAGCACCCACATGGATGTTGGTGCCCTTGGTCTTTTCCACAGCGGTGACCAGATCGGTATACGGGGTGCAGATGACTACCTCGCAGCCTGCGTCCTGCACGGCGGGGACCAGCTCGTCCACCAGAACAGCAGCCTCGGAGGCAGTCTTGTTCATCTTCCAGTTGCCTGCAATGATAGCCTTACGCTTTGCCTTATCCATGATACTCTATCTCCTTTATTTACCTTCTATCGTGCAGAAAGCTCTGCACAAACAAAAAGATGCGGCGGCGCTAAAGCCGCCGCACCCATTATGATGCCGGGATCAGATTATGCGTTCTGAATGACTGCGATGCCGGGCAGCTCCTTGCCCTCCAGATACTCCAGAGAAGCGCCGCCGCCGGTAGAGATGTGGGTCATCTTGTCGCCCAGGCCCATCTGCTGCACAGCTGCTGCGCTGTCGCCGCCGCCGATCACGGTGGTAGCATCGCTCTCAGCCATAGCCTTTGCAACTGCCAGAGTGCCAGCTGCCAGAGTGGGGTTCTCGAACACGCCCATGGGGCCGTTCCACACAACGGTCTTGGATGCCTTGACAGCATCGGCAAACAGCTTCATGGTCTCGGGGCCGATGTCGCAACCCTCCATGTCAGCAGGGATGGCAGTGACAGGCACCACAGTGACATCCACGGGAGCATCGATGGGATCGGGGAAGTCCTTGATGCAGGCTGCGTCCACGGGCAGCAGCAGCTTCACGCCCTTCTCCTTGGCCTTGGCCATCATTTCCTTGCAGTAATCCAGCTTGGTATCGTCGCACAGGCTCTTGCCGACCTCGTAGCCCTGTGCCTTGACGAAGGTGTAAGCCATGCCGCCGCCGATGATCAGGGTATCGACCTTCTCCAGCAGGTTGGAGATAACATTCAGCTTGTCTGCGACCTTTGCGCCGCCCAGAATAGCGGTGAAGGGACGAACGGGATCGTTCACAGCGTTGCCCAGATACTTGATCTCCTTCTCCATCAGGTAGCCGACAGCGGTATCCTTGATGAAGTCGGTGACACCTGCAGTGGAGCAGTGTGCACGGTGGCAGCTGCCGAATGCATCGTCAACATATGCATCAGCCAGAGAAGCCAGCTCTTCGCTGAACTCAGGCATGTTCTTGGTCTCTTCCTTGCGGAAACGGGTGTTCTGCAGCAGAACGACATCGCCGTTGTTCATGGCAGCAACAGCAGCCTTTGCGTTCTCGCCCACAACGTTGTCGTCGTCAGCAAACACAACGGTCTTGCCCAGCTTTGCGCTCAGAGCCACAGCAACGGGTGCCAGGCTGAACTTTGCCTCGGGGCCGTTCTTGGGCTTGCCCAGATGGCTGCACAGGATGACCTTTGCGCCATCGTTGACCAGCTTCTGGATGGTGGGCAGAGCTGCGTTGATGCGGTTCTCGTTGGTGATGACACCGTCCTTCATCGGGACGTTGAAATCGCAACGGACAAGCACCTTCTTGCCGCAGTAGTTCTGATCGTCGATCGTCTTCTTACCTAAACCCATGGTAATAAACTCCTCTCAAGTTTTAATTTCTGAACTAGAGTTTCGCTCGCATTCGGGGGATCTTGCCCCGTTACTCTACTATTATAAACAAAAACCGTGCACATTGCAAGGTCGCAAGATAGATAATAGTTTAACAAACATTTGCCGCTGATGCACGGAAATGTGTGTATTTTGACCGAAAGCCGCAGCTTTACCGTGTTTTCCGGCAGAACATTCCGCAAATGCGGTCATACATTCCCCATATGAACTTCTGGTTCCACTGATCCCGCTCAAAAATTGCTTCCACACCAGCATAGCCGCTCGCCTTATACTTCCTGAAAATATTCTGCTTTCAGAGGATTATTCGACACTTCTTTTTCAAAGAATTCTTTGAAGCCTTCCTCCAATACATCCAGAAAATCCGGAGTCACCCCCCCCACATATTCATGGATATCAGATAATTTTTCTGTGACCCAGCAGGTCACTTGTTCCTTAAAATGTGCCCTACTGGGTCACATTTTGGCCTCAGAAGCCATCTCTGCTAAATGGGAAAAAAGAAAATTCTGACTTCTATTGTCAAAATACGTATCTACATAATTTAATTCACCGCTACGGTTAATAAAATCCTGCACCAGTGCAATCTGCGTTTCCATGCTTTCGTTATCTTCATCATCTTCCACCGAAAGCCGTCCATAGATTGTGGTTGGTATCTTTTCTTCATCCAATTCCGGGAACTGCACTGAAACCATTGCCTGTTCCGGTTGGGGCAAATTCTTTCTACTTTTTCGTGCCATCGTCTGTACCCTCCAATTCTATCCGTTCAAGCATCTGCTTTCATTCCTCTGTTTTCATCGTTAGACTGATTTCTGCCTGTCTATCGCCTAAAAATGTAACCACGACCTGTTCAATGTACTTTTTCACAAAATTACGATCCAGTGCCTCTGGGGTCTTATATTGTTCCATCTGCTGAATCCACGGATTTCGCAAACTCAATGCCCGTTCCCATACCATTGTATTTTCCATGATTGCTGTAAGCTGTTTATTCAGCTTTCGATGGGCTTCTTCATAATCCAGCACTTCAGCCTGATATTGTTCTTCCGTGATTTCATCAGCCATATAGCTTGACATTCTTGAATGCCTCAACCAGATATCGAATCCCCTTCTCCGGCACCAGACGACCGAGGAACAGTATGTAGGAATCCTTTTCCAGTCCAAAATGATCCGTGATCAGCTTTGCCTCCCGAACCTCTGGCCGATTGACGCCATTAGGGATAAAATGTGTCTCCCTTCCGTAGGTCTCCATGAAATATTTCTGAACGCCTTTGCTTAGAACAATGATTTCATCTGCATATTTCACGGCATTTTTTTCACCCTGCCGGATAAATTTTGATCCAACGCCAAATTTCCATTTTTCGCGGGCCCAGTCCAAACCGTGAATAGTGCAGATTACACGCTTGCCAAAAAGTTTTGGTATCCAACAGAAAAAGGCAGGACCTTCTGCATGGATATGCACCACATCGTATCTTCCAAATGCACTACAAAGTGCTGCGAAAAAGGAAGAGCTTACCGCTGCAAGTCCCTTCTTCTCAATGGTCGGAACAACCTTTTGACGGATGCCATCATATTCAATGGTTTTGTCATACTCTGCACCGCTCACATGATGACCTGCTCTATTGTAGCAAGTCACATCACAACCATTCTGTGCCATCCTGGTGCATAGTTCTTTTACAACAATCTCTATCCCGCCTTCACGCGAAAGACGTTTCTGTCCAAAAACCGCAAGTCTGATTTTTTCTTCCATTACTTTTCTCCAACCGTCATTCCATAGTTTCTATTCTTGTCCTAGGCTTATACACAATCCCAGCAGTTTTTTTCCTTAAATTGTCATGCTCGTCTTTCACTATTCACCTTTCCTACTTCATAGCACAACAACAAGCCTGTATACAGATTGCAGCAACAATCTATACGCAGGCTTGTCCTCATACCTCCTCATTCTGTTTTCTGCTCTATCAGCTTTCGCTGTGGTGGGTTAAGTATAGAGCGCAACCAGAAGCCATTAACTCCTGAAAACACGCTGGCCGTAACGCACCATGACAAGCAGAAACAAGTTGAGGTGAAAAGGTCAAACCGCGCAAAACCGCATGAAATCAGGCTTTTCTCTGGTTGCCCATATTATTTCACACTCCCCATGGACGGTAACTACAACTCTTTTCCCAAACATCTTCGGCAGCCATGCAAAGAACGCCGGTCCTTCGGCGTGGATGTGCACCACATCGTATTTTCCAAATGCACTATAAAGTGCCGCAAATGCGGAGGAGCTGACTGCGGCGAGTCCACGCCGCTCAATAGTCGGAACAGACTTCTGACGGATTCCCTCGTACTCCGTTTTACCAGCATCGTCATATTCCGCACCGCTCACATGATGGCCTGCTCTGTTGTAGCATGTCACCTGACAGCCCTGCTGCGCCATCCGTGTGCACAGCTCTTTTACCACGATCTCCACGCCGCCCTCTCTCGACCACCTTTTGTGGCCAAAAACAGCAAGCCTCAATTTCTCCTTCATTTTCCCTTTCCCGTCGCTTTCCCCATTTAGGGATCTCATCCCCATACCGTGCCAAACTCCGGCCCGGTTTCCTTTACATCAGAAAAAGCCCGGACGCATCTACGCCCAGGTTTTTGACAGATTTACGCCGCAATTCATTGACATTTTATTTCCAGAATCATCAATATCAATTTCGTAAATGTATTTATTGACACTAAAAATATTTTACCATTTTTTCCTCTGGGGTACAATACTTTGCAGCTGTATCATTGCCTGCATCATGGCTAAGATTTCCGTACTTTATTCCGTCTTTTTGTTGCAACCTATTCATTTTGGAAAGGAACTCGTTCCATTGCTTTTTTTGCAGCAAAAAACACCCTTTCTCTCACGGAAACCCGCAAAAGGAAGGGTGTTGAACTCGTTATCCTGTTGTCGTACCAATCACAGCATGTTCGTATCAGCAAAGCCAATACTAGTTGTCATTCAGCACGGCACCTCATGCACTTTTGAGCGTAGAGCTGTGATTAGCAGTTCTCAGCGAAGTACTTAATGGTACGGACCATCTGAGAGGTGTAGGAGTTCTCGTTGTCGTACCAAGACACGACCTGAACCTGATAGGTGTCGTCGTCGATCTTAGCGACCATGGTCTGGGTAGCATCGAACAGAGAGCCGTAACGCATGCCGATGACATCGGAAGAAACGATCTGATCCTCGTTGTAGCCGAAGGACTCAGAGGTAGCAGCCTTCATAGCAGCATTGATGGACTCCTTGGTGACATCCTTGCCCTTGACAACGGCAACCAGGATGGTGGTAGAACCGGTGGGAACGGGCACACGCTGAGCAGAGCCGATCAGCTTGCCGTTCAGCTCGGGGATGACCAGGCCGATAGCCTTAGCAGCGCCGGTGGTGTTGGGAACGATGTTCTGTGCGCCAGCACGAGCACGGCGCAGATCGCCCTTGCGCTGAGGACCATCCAGGATCATCTGGTCGCCGGTGTAAGCATGAACAGTGGTCATGATGCCGGAGACGATGGGGTAGGTCTTGTTCAGGGTGTTAGCCATGGGAGCCAGGCAGTTGGTGGTGCAGGAAGCAGCAGAAATGACCTGATCCTCAGCGGTCAGGGTCTTCTCGTTGACGGAGAAGACAATGGTCTTCAGATCGTTGCCTGCGGGAGCAGAGATAACGACCTTCTTTGCGCCAGCCTGAATGTGAGCCATGCTCTTCTCCTTGCTGGTGTAGAAGCCGGTGCACTCCAGAACGACATCAACGTTCAGTTCGCCCCAGGGAGCGTCCTTTGCGTCCTTAACAGCGTAGATCTTGATCTCCTTGCCGTCAACAATGATGGAGTCCTCGGTAGCCTCGACGGTGTGCTTGCCCTCGCCGATCTTGCCGCAGAAAGAACCCTGAGCAGTATCGTACTTCAGCAGGTGAGCCAGCATCTTGGGGCTGGTCAGGTCGTTGATTGCGACGACCTCGTAACCCTCAGCATCAAACATCTGACGGAAAGCCAGACGACCAATACGACCGAAACCATTGATAGCAACTCTAACAGCCATGTTAATAGTACCTCCTAATTATTTTACCCATAATCGGATAAATCACGGTATCTTTATTTTAGACCAAAACGCAGAAAGTTTCAAGTGTCTGCCAAAAAATTAACAAGACATTCACTGCATTTTTTGCTTTTGTACGATTTTAATTCCTTTCATTCCCTGCTTTTCGGCAATTGCGCCAACAGAGTGCCAACATTTTTGTCAGCTCTCCCCGTTCAAGCAGGCTGCAACGCACGCTCCGCCAATGCCGCCCACGCAGCAAAGGCCCAGTCCGGCAAAGATCTCCGGCCAGACAGCCGGTGCGGCCCAGCTCAGGCCGCTTATCAAAACCAGTACATAGGGCAGCTGCCAGCACAGGCAAAGTGCAAATGCGGCAAGCCCGGCTGCGCACAGTGTTTTGCCATTGCCCGGCTGCGGGACATGCAGTGCCCGGGCCAGCGCTGCCAAAAACACCAGTGCCGCAAGCGCCTGCCACACCGCCGCTGTAGGGGTCACGCGGTGCCAGCTGGAGCTGTTCTCCATAAAGCGCAGCAGCACGTTCCAGTAGAACAGCAGACTGCCCGCCACGGCCAGATACAGCCCACCAAAGGGCTTTTTCCACTCGTTGGGGCTGAGCCAGCAGCGGCCCATGGTGCTGAGCCACGCGGAGCACAGGCATTCCAGAATGCACCGCACAAAGCCGCCCAGACCGGAAGCTGCGCCCAGCGCGATCTGTGCACCCGCTGCGGCCAGAAAACATACTGCACCGACAAAAGCCAGAATACCGGCCAGCGGCCTGCGGCTACGCACCGCTTCCGAGTGGGAAGGCTGTGTACGGCCCACAAGCACTGCAGCCAGCACCACGATACCCAGTGCCAGATAGCGCCACCACACCGAGCCGACCACGCACAGACCGGTGACGGCATCGGTGCCAAAGGCAAGGTCTGCCGCGCGCAGCACGCCCAGCAGAATGCTCAGGATAAAAACGAACAAAACAGAAGGATTCATCAGCGTTCCTCGATCGGCTTATATTTCTGGCGCACGCCCAGATACTTGTAAGCGGGACGAATGATACGGTTGGCGAATACCACCTCTTCCACGCGGTGTGCACACCAGCCGGGCACACGGGCAATGGCGAACAGCGGGGTGTAGATACTGTCTCTTATACA
>ERZ1026954.122-NODE-122-length-10489-cov-11.784742_pt1 | contig 10489 bp, 2 predicted proteins | sample MGYA00519251_ERZ1026954 | MGnify/ENA primary metagenome ERZ1026954 (study PRJEB26926, sample SAMN06164853) | human gut metagenome | biome: ENVO:00009003; feature: ENVO:2100002; material: ENVO:00002003 | host: Homo sapiens | place: USA | collected 2012 ... | reverse complement strand
TCATGCCGCCGGTGTCCGAGACGCCGCGCTTCAGCCCGTTCACGCTTACGTTCGTACCAAGGAACGGTATGTAGTCGGCAGGGTCCATCACCATACCCATGTAGGGATGGATGGGATTGAAGGGGGGAGCTGTCGTCACATGGACGTCAACCCCGACTACCATAGTGATATGACTGTCCGCAAGTAACATGAAGTGGGTAGTTTTCTTAATTTGACATATTACTAAAATCAATTAAATCCGTATAATCTTTAATTATATGATTTTACGCAAAGTATTCCAATCTACATTTGTATATAGCATATATCCCATAAAATATTCAAAAGCGAATGGTCTTAAATATGTTTCAGGACTCCCCCCTTCATATGGGGTCAATATAAACGCTGTTGCCTGCATTGCATTATCTTTTATTTTATCCTCATAATTGTGAGTAGCCCAAATCCGAGAAAAGCACAAGTTCATTTCATGCAATTTTTCTCTATCATATTTGTTACGCCATATATTTATACCAGTGTTCAGCATAGATAATTCATCTTCGCTAAAAATACTTGGGCTTAATAGATTTAAACAATGTTCAATACAAAACATCAATTTTCTATATTTGACAATACTTACGTACTATTGGACTCGTGGCTTCATAAACGTCGTTTACCTTGAAGACTTTGACAAAAATCAATAAAAGACGGTGCTACTATTATAGCGTCATCAGGATTATAACTTGACTCATAATCTATATATTTAACTTCTCCAGTTTGAATATCAATCCAAAAGTCATTATCTCCAAAGTTGTCGGCAAATGGAATATTAAATGAAATAAAATCATCAAATTTTGCAGAAGAACCACATCTCCTATTAATAGCATCAGGGATAGATATCGTATATTCTGAATCTTCATTATCCCCAATCAAGGGAATATTAAAGAAACTACTTACTTCTAAGGAATTATAATCTCCTTTGGTAATTGAATAAAAGTTATCACGATAGATATATGCTCCTTTTGTGAAATTTCCTCCATTTGCTACCAAATAAAATTCTACGAATTCCTTTTTTCCAAAAAAATCACAAGAAATAGTCTCTTCTATATCTTTGACAGTTAACTTTTTCCATTGATTATCAAAAGGAATCTGATTGCTTATAAATAATGGTTTGTTTGACATATTATTTTTTGTTTATGAACAACTTGCTTTTATTTTTGCTTCATTTCTTTTTGCTGCTTCCGCCACAGCTTCGTCACTACCATACTTGAAGCCAGTATTTTTATAAAAATCATCTGCTCCACCAACGTGCGAATAGCTATGATAGTCTTGATGAACAAATTGCATCCTCATTGTATTTGTTTTAGGATCATAATCAATATGGTGTGCTCTCCAATTTTTGCCAGGGTCATCTATTCCTGCAACATTTGCTAATGCTTTTCTATCATCATAATAAGAACCTGTCGCATCTACTGTAAATATCCCATGTGGATTCGTAGTACTCATGGTTTGGGGAGGTATAACGCCACCACCGTCGGAAAGGAAAATAATATGTTCTCTATCTAACCCGAATAAATCGATAGATATATTTAAATCTCGAACATACCCATATAATCGCCCACCACCTTTCAGCTTTATCGGATCTTGCGACAAGTAACTACCTGCATTAGGATCGTAGTACCTGAACCTGTTGTAATACAGTCCCGTATCTTCATCCTCGTACTGCCCCTGATAGCGGAACGGCACGAGCGTTCGATTCCCATGGCATTCCGCCACCCTGCCGTACACGTCCAGCAGCATCTCCCACACAAGCTCTCCCTTGCTGTCGTATGCCTGCGTCGGCGTACCGAGGTAGTCATGCACTATCGTGTAGCGTTCCCCGTCCGTGACCTTCGCCACAGGAGTGAACGACGTTCCGTCATAGACCCATGTCACAAGGTTATCCGGCTTCTCCGTGCCGTCGTATTCCTCGCGTCCGGTCTCGTCCGTGACGAGCCTCGGCCTCCGGGCTTCGTCGGTGTCCCATTCGTGCAGCACCACGTTGCCGTCCCAGCCGAAACGGTGCACGGTGTTGCCCGTCCTCTTGGATATTCTTCTGCCGAGGGCATCATAGCCGAACGTTACCGTCCTGCCGTCGGGAGTCCTCACCCCGGCAAGCATACCGTTGGCCTGCCACTCGTAGCAGGTGTCGCCCGGCTGCCAGCCGGCGAACGGGTCGGTCTCACGGCTGTTGTCATTCTTGTCGGCACCGTCCGCAGAGAACAGCATACCGAGCCACCCTTTCTTTTCGGTATGCCCGTTTTCCGAAACGGACACATCCCTGCGGCTCTTGTGTACGAGGTTGCCCTCGCAGTCGTAGCGGTAATGGTACTCGCCGTCCCACAGCAGACGTCCGCCACGGTCATACTCGCGTCCCTTGCATCCGTCCTCCCGGTACAGGTTGCCCACCTTGTCGGGGGTGCGGAAGACGCTCTCATACATGGAGTAGTCGCCCCTGACGAGGTTACACATCGAGTCGTAGTCGAAGATGACCGGCTCCGGTGACAGGTTGCTGCGCATCGACATCAGCCTTGCGCCCACGTCCCAGCGGTAGCTTCTCCAACCCGTGTGGCGGTTGCCCGAACGCACGTGGCGCGAGCGGACAAGCCCCATGTCGTTGTAGTCCGTGGTAATCCTTATCCCTCCTGTTGCGAAACGCTCCACCTCACGCCCGGCGTCGTCCCTGCCTATGGTGCTTTCCCATGGCCGGACGTCCCCTCCGGAATCGCCGTATGCGGACGCTTCATCCGCTTCCGGTTTCCTGACGGTGGCTTTTATGCCGCCGACAAGCCCGAGCCTGTCGTATGACAGTTCCGTGTCGGCTCCGAGTGAGCTTCCCACACGGGTGCGCTCGCCGTATGCGTTGTATTCCGACTCCACCGACATGACACCCATGAACTTGTCGCCTCCGGGAAGCCCCATCGTCTCCTTTGTCACACGCCCCATCGGGTCGCGTTCGAACACCATGCGCGCCTCACCGTTGTCGGCGGTGGCCATCAGCCCGTTCCTGTCGTAGCCGTATTCCTCTTTCGTGCCGTCGTGGTACTCGGCTGTGAGCACACGTCCCATGGTGTCGTATGTGTAGGCGGTGCTGCGTCCTTCGGGGCGCTCTATGCGTGTCACGCGTCCGCAACCGTCCCTGTGGTATATGCGTTCTATGCCGCCGTAGTCCTTTTCCGATGATATGTTGCCCGCAAGGTCGCGCCTGAAGACATACCCGGCACCGGCCTCGTTGACCACCTCGCGCAGGCGGTCCATCCCGTCGTAGCGGAAGCTCACCCTGTTCCCGGCTTCCTCGCGCCATGTCATGCTCCCCACGGAGTTGTAGCCCATGCGAACATGGCGTCGCGCGTCACGCGCCTCCGTGATGCTGCCGTAGCTGTCGTAGCCGAGGTGTATGACGTTACCGTCACGGGCGTCTATGCGCCGCAGGCGGTCCAGGGCGTCATACACGTAGAACTCCGTGCGGCTGCCGGGAGAGCTTCGCTCTATGAGCCTGCCCCTGGCATCATGCTTCCAGCCGCCGAGCAGCCTTCCGTCCTCGTGCCATGACACGAGGTTCAGCGAGCCGTCGTAGGACAGGTCGGAACGGCGGTCTCCCTTGCCGACGCCCACGGGCTGGCCGTGGCTGTCGTAGGTGAACTCCGTGACGCCGCCGTCACGGTCTATGAAGCGGCTGACAAGGTGCGGACGCTCCATGTCGTACAGGCGGACGGTCTTGTTGCCCTCACGGTCCACATGGATACCCAGCCGTCCCTTGTCGTCGTATATGTACATCTCGCCGCTGCCGTCGGGGTACGTGACACCGGTGAGGTTGCCGTCATTGTCGTAACTGTAGCCCGTGACGCCGCCCTCGGGGTCGATGGTGCGGTAAGGCTCCATGAAGTCCGTGTAGCTGTGGCGCGTCTCGTTGCCGAGCGGGTCGATTTCGGCGGTCACAAGCTGGTCGGGTGTATAGCGGTAGGTGGTCGTGCCGCCCGTGGAGTCGGTCACGAGGTTGTAGCCTTCGGAGGGGTGGTACTCGATACGTCCCTCCATCATGCCGTCATTGCCGTAGGTATGGACGCACCGTCCCTTGCTGTCGTATTCCCAGTAGTAGGTGTCGCCGTTGCGGTCAGTCTTCTCCGTCATCAGGTGGCCGCTATACGACATCTCCGTGGTCTTGTCCATGGCGTCGGTGATGCCCGTCATGTTGCCGGAGTCATCGTAGGTGTACGACACCAGACGCTCTTCTCCCTTGTCGGTGACGAACGAGAGGCTCGTGACGCGTCCGTTCGTGTCGGTGGCGGCGTGTACCGTGCGTCCGGCAGGGTCGCTCAGTCCGGAGAACCTGCCGTTGCTGAAACGGAGCTGTATGTGAAGCCCGTCGGGGTTTTCTATGCGTGTCATGCGCCATGCGCCGCCATCCCGCATATCGAAGCGGTATGTGAGCAGGCTGTCATGGCTGTATGCCTCGTAGCCTTTTTCGGTACGGCGCAGTGTCATGCGTTCCGTGCGCATGTAGAACTCGCCGCCCGGTGCTATCGGCGGGAAAGCGACGGCACGGCCATCCTCCATGCGGAGCATCGTCACGCCCTCGTCCTCGAAACTTTCCACCGTGCGGTCATAGCAGCAGTGTACGCCATGGCCCAGCCAGCCCTCGTACTCCGAATCGGAGTACCATGCCCGGGTCCATTCCAATGGAAGCGGTGAAGGGAAGCCGAAGTCCGTGCCCTCGTAAACCACTGCGCCGTTGACAAGGTTCACAGGCTCGAAGCCTAATTTACACAAGAATCGGCTTAGCTTGTTAGGCCCTTTGGTTATTTGTCTTTTCAGGTTGAATTTTCTTATCTTGTTCCGTGCGCATTTCATCAGGGAACTGAACCCTATGCTCGCCGCAAGTCCCGCCAGCATTCCGCCCCAGTCGGGGACGTAGGGACCGCCCACCATGACGGGCTTGCCCGTGGGGACAGGGAGGGAAAAGGAGGTCGGGGCGAAAAGGCTCGGTATGAGCCGTGTCTTTCCAGCCTTGTTCTTGCCTATACCTGCCGACAGCGGTATGCCCACGTCGTTGCAGGTCATCACCATATGACCCTTCGGACTCATGCGGCTGCCGTCGCAGAACACGGTCTGCGAGGCGAAGAAGTTCATGCTCTCGTGACCGATCATCGAAGCCATGGCGAAAGGCCCGGCAAGCGGGATGTGCGCCAGGGGGATAATCATGCCGCCGGTGTCCGAGACGCCGCGCTTCAGCCCGTTCACGCTTACGTTCGTGCCAAGGAACGGTATATAGTCGGCGGGGTCCATCACCATACCCATGTAGGGATGGATGGGGTTGAAAGGGGGAGCTGTCGTCACATGAACGTCAACCCCGACTACCATAGTGATATGACTGTCCGCGAGTAACATAAATCTCAAATGTTATCCTAATTCTATTGAAATATGGTATGTTGATAAAGTCAAAGAGGGTAATCTGTATTCCACGATTCTGTAAATTCTTCAAATACTAAACCATTATTGCGTAAAAAAATATATACATCATCAATATTACCCAAGAAAACAAAATCAGAAAATTCATGTTTTCCTATAACATCATAATCGTTTTCTATATCTTCTATTGAAAAACTTTCTTTTCTAATCTTGAAAGAATATTTTGGATCTTCACTTTGACTTATAACAAACCAAGATCTATATCCTTTTTTTAACGGAACTATTTCATGTACCAATAAATTGTTATTATGTAAATAGTTTATTAATTTGGTTTTTCTTTTATTATCCATAAGATTGTCATTTAGGGAAAAATATCCTTATTATTTTTCCATTTTCTTTACTATGAATTTGCAAGTGAGGCATGTCACCATCTATGTTATCTACAGCATGACCTAAGACACGCCCATCTGGTCCTATTTGATCATCCCAGTGATATGTTCCTTTCTTATTGCCAAATAAAGATTTAACTTCTGTAGCATTCATCCCTGTTGTATTTTTATATCCTAAATATCTATCTAAAAAAATCTGCTCTGCATCAGATCGTGAACGAACCTTTAAAGATGTTGCCCCCTCGTCTAATAATTTATTTGCTTGCTTTACTGTACAGTCTAATCCAAATACATCAATCCATATGTTGGGATCACTTACATAGCCGTAAAGAGTAGGATTGTTTCCTGCCAATCCAATGGGGTCAGAAGAAATATACATCCCCATCTTTGGCGAGTAGTACCTGAACCAGTTGTAATACAGCCCCGTTTCTTCATCCTCGTACTGTCCCTGATACCTGAACGGCACGAGCGTCCGGTCCCCATGGCATTCCGCCACCTTGCCGTACACATCCAGCAGCATCTCCCAGACAAGCTCTCCCTTGCTGTCGTATGCCTGCGTCGGCGTACCGAGGTAGTCATGCACTATCGTGTAGCGTTCCCCGTCCGTGACCTTCGCCACAGGAGTGAACGACGTTCCGTCATAGACCCATGTCACAAGGTTATCCGGCTTCTCCGTGCCGTCGTATTCCTCGCGTCCGGTCTCGTCCGTGACGAGCCTCGGCCTCCGGGCTTCGTCGGTGTCCCATTCGTGCAGCACCACGTTGCCGTCCCAGCCGAAACGGTGCACGGTGTTGCCCGTCCTCTTGGATATTCTTCTGCCGAGGGCATCATAGCCGAACGTTACCGTCCTGCCGTCGGGAGTCCTCACCCCGGCAAGCATACCGTTGGCCTGCCACTCGTAGCAGGTGTCGCCCGGCTGCCAGCCGGCGAACGGGTCGGTCTCACGGCTGTTGTCATTCTTGTCGGCACCGTCCGCAGAGAACAGCATACCGAGCCACCCTTTCTTTTCGGTATGCCCGTTTTCCGAAACGGACACATCCCTGCGGCTCTTGTGTACGAGGTTGCCCTCGCAGTCGTAGCGGTAATGGTACTCGCCGTCCCACAGCAGACGTCCGCCACGGTCATACTCGCGTCCCTTGCATCCGTCCTCCCGGTACAGGTTGCCCACCTTGTCGGGGGTGCGGAAGACGCTCTCATACATGGAGTAGTCGCCCCTGACGAGGTTACACATCGAGTCGTAGTCGAAGATGACCGGCTCCGGTGACAGGTTGCTGCGCATCGACATCAGCCTTGCGCCCACGTCCCAGCGGTAGCTTCTCCAACCCGTGTGGCGGTTGCCCGAACGCACGTGGCGCGAGCGGACAAGCCCCATGTCGTTGTAGTCCGTGGTAATCCTTATCCCTCCTGTTGCGAAACGCTCCACCTCACGCCCGGCGTCGTCCCTGCCTATGGTGCTTTCCCATGGCCGGACGTCCCCTCCGGAATCGCCGTATGCGGACGCTTCATCCGCTTCCGGTTTCCTGACGGTGGCTTTTATGCCGCCGACAAGCCCGAGCCTGTCGTATGACAGTTCCGTGTCGGCTCCGAGTGAGCTTCCCACACGGGTGCGCTCGCCGTATGCGTTGTATTCCGACTCCACCGACATGACACCCATGAACTTGTCGCCTCCGGGAAGCCCCATCGTCTCCTTTGTCACACGCCCCATCGGGTCGCGTTCGAACACCATGCGCGCCTCACCGTTGTCGGCGGTGGCCATCAGCCCGTTCCTGTCGTAGCCGTATTCCTCTTTCGTGCCGTCGTGGTACTCGGCTGTGAGCACACGTCCCATGGTGTCGTATGTGTAGGCGGTGCTGCGTCCTTCGGGGCGCTCTATGCGTGTCACGCGTCCGCAACCGTCCCTGTGGTATATGCGTTCTATGCCGCCGTAGTCCTTTTCCGATGATATGTTGCCCGCAAGGTCGCGCCTGAAGACATACCCGGCACCGGCCTCGTTGACCACCTCGCGCAGGCGGTCCATCCCGTCGTAGCGGAAGCTCACCCTGTTCCCGGCTTCCTCGCGCCATGTCATGCTCCCCACGGAGTTGTAGCCCATGCGAACATGGCGTCGCGCGTCACGCGCCTCCGTGATGCTGCCGTAGCTGTCGTAGCCGAGGTGTATGACGTTACCGTCACGGGCGTCTATGCGCCGCAGGCGGTCCAGGGCGTCATACACGTAGAACTCCGTGCGGCTGCCGGGAGAGCTTCGCTCTATGAGCCTGCCCCTGGCATCATGCTTCCAGCCGCCGAGCAGCCTTCCGTCCTCGTGCCATGACACGAGGTTCAGCGAGCCGTCGTAGGACAGGTCGGAACGGCGGTCTCCCTTGCCGACGCCCACGGGCTGGCCGTGGCTGTCGTAGGTGAACTCCGTGACGCCGCCGTCACGGTCTATGAAGCGGCTGACAAGGTGCGGACGCTCCATGTCGTACAGGCGGACGGTCTTGTTGCCCTCACGGTCCACATGGATACCCAGCCGTCCCTTGTCGTCGTATATGTACATCTCGCCGCTGCCGTCGGGGTACGTGACACCGGTGAGGTTGCCGTCATTGTCGTAACTGTAGCCCGTGACGCCGCCCTCGGGGTCGATGGTGCGGTAAGGCTCCATGAAGTCCGTGTAGCTGTGGCGCGTCTCGTTGCCGAGCGGGTCGATTTCGGCGGTCACAAGCTGGTCGGGTGTATAGCGGTAGGTGGTCGTGCCGCCCGTGGAGTCGGTCACGAGGTTGTAGCCTTCGGAGGGGTGGTACTCGATACGTCCCTCCATCATGCCGTCATTGCCGTAGGTATGGACGCACCGTCCCTTGCTGTCGTATTCCCAGTAGTAGGTGTCGCCGTTGCGGTCAGTCTTCTCCGTCATCAGGTGGCCGCTATACGACATCTCCGTGGTCTTGTCCATGGCGTCGGTGATGCCCGTCATGTTGCCGGAGTCATCGTAGGTGTACGACACCAGACGCTCTTCTCCCTTGTCGGTGACGAACGAGAGGCTCGTGACGCGTCCGTTCGTGTCGGTGGCGGCGTGTACCGTGCGTCCGGCAGGGTCGCTCAGTCCGGAGAACCTGCCGTTGCTGAAACGGAGCTGTATGTGAAGCCCGTCGGGGTTTTCTATGCGTGTCATGCGCCATGCGCCGCCATCCCGCATATCGAAGCGGTATGTGAGCAGGCTGTCATGGCTGTATGCCTCGTAGCCTTTTTCGGTACGGCGCAGTGTCATGCGTTCCGTGCGCATGTAGAACTCGCCGCCCGGTGCTATCGGCGGGAAAGCGACGGCACGGCCATCCTCCATGCGGAGCATCGTCACGCCCTCGTCCTCGAAACTTTCCACCGTGCGGTCATAGCAGCAGTGTACGCCATGGCCCAGCCAGCCCTCGTACTCCGAATCGGAGTACCATGCCCGGGTCCATTCCAATGGAAGCGGTGAAGGGAAGCCGAAGTCCGTGCCCTCGTAAACCACTGCGCCGTTGACAAGGTTCACAGGCTCGAAGCCTAATTTACACAAGAATCGGCTTAGCTTGTTAGGCCCTTTGGTTATTTGTCTTTTCAGGTTGAATTTTCTTATCTTGTTCCGTGCGCATTTCATCAGGGAACTGAACCCTATGCTCGCCGCAAGTCCCGCCAGCATTCCGCCCCAGTCGGGGACGTAGGGACCGCCCACCATGACGGGCTTGCCCGTGGGGACAGGGAGGGAAAAGGAGGTCGGGGCGAAAAGGCTCGGTATGAGCCGTGTCTTTCCAGCCTTGTTCTTGCCTATACCTGCCGACAGCGGTATGCCCACGTCGTTGCAGGTCATCACCATATGACCCTTCGGACTCATGCGGCTGCCGTCGCAGAACACGGTCTGCGAGGCGAAGAAGTTCATGCTCTCGTGACCGATCATCGAAGCCATGGCGAAAGGCCCGGCAAGCGGGATGTGCGCCAGGGGGATAATCATGCCGCCGGTGTCCGAGACGCCGCGCTTCAGCCCGTTCACGCTTACGTTCGTACCAAGGAACGGTATGTAGTCGGCAGGGTCCATCACCATACCCATGTAGGGATGGATGGGATTGAAGGGGGGAGCTGTCGTCACATGGACGTCAACCCCGACTACCATAGTGATATGACTGTCCGCGAGTAACATAATCAGGCTATTTTTGGTTTCTCAGTGAGTATTCCGCATCGAGTTTGGCTGCCAGTTCCTTTGTGGAAAGCTGCCAGTCCTCGCCATATAAGTCAGACATACGTTTTGAGATTTCGTCTCTTTTTGACGAATCAAGGCTGTATGTTTTGTCAAGATAGGTAGAGGCAATAAATGAGAGATTGATAATCTTTAAGTCTTCGTCAGAAAAAGAGTATCCATACTCAAATGCCTCATTTAAGATCGGTTCGTATGTAAGCCTGTCTTTTTTCAATGCCATAAGTAGCGCATAGTTGTATTCATTTACAACCTCGGTTTTCATATCGACCTCCTTGGCTATCTTGACGGCTGTCATAAACTGTTTGATGGCTCCTGTTATATCTTTATTGTAACTGTGTACAGTTCCTTTGTAATTATAGAGTTGTAACAGGATTTGTGCGCAATCCTGTTCATCATGATATTTGGGAAGGACCAAAGCTATTCCTCTGTCTCTTATACACATCTCCGAGCCCACGAGACACTCGCTAATCTCGTA
>ERZ1026954.117-NODE-117-length-10627-cov-9.253689_pt1 | contig 10627 bp, 10 predicted proteins | sample MGYA00519251_ERZ1026954 | MGnify/ENA primary metagenome ERZ1026954 (study PRJEB26926, sample SAMN06164853) | human gut metagenome | biome: ENVO:00009003; feature: ENVO:2100002; material: ENVO:00002003 | host: Homo sapiens | place: USA | collected 2012 ... | reverse complement strand
ATATATGGGACGTACCCTTTATCTTGGTTCGCTGAAATCAGATGTGTATTTCTGTGTCTATGAAAAGGACTATGAGCAGTACGTCAAGCTGGGGACACCTCTGGAAGAAGCCGACATTATCAACCGTTTTGAGATACGGCTTAGAAATGAACGAGCCTATTATGCAGTACGAGATTTGCTGACGTATTATGACGCAGAACAGACCGCCTTTTCTATCATCAACCAGTATGTGCGGTTTGTTGATGAAGAACCAGACAAGCGAAAAAATGACTGGAAACTCAATGACCGCTGGGCTTGGTTTATCGGCGATAACAGACAGAGCTTGAAGCTGACGACAAAGCCAGAGCCTTACACCTTAGACCGCACATTGCGGTGGGTACAACGGCAGGTAGCACCGACCTTGAAAATGCTGAAAAAGATTGATAAGGGAAACGGTACAGACTACATGGAAACAATCGAACAGCAGGCAAAGCTCACAGAAAAGCATGAAATGATAATCAAACAGCAGACGACCCCTGCAAAAGATTTGGTGGAAAGTTAGGAGTGATAAAAAATGTGGGTATTATTAAAAGACTTCCTGCTGGTATCTATGGGAATGGGTATCGGCGTAGTCTTGATGTGTATTTTGAATGTCGGCAAAGAAGCTGACTATGAAATGAAACAATTAAAAGAAAGCGAGGACAAATAACATGAATTTCGGGCAAAATTTGTATCAATGGTTTTTATCAAACGCACAGAGCTTAGTGCTTATGGCGATTGTGGTTATCGGTATCTACTTAGGGTTCAAACGTGAGTTTTCCAAACTTATCGGTTTCTTGGTAGTTGCCTTGATTGCTGTTGGCTTGGTGTTCAATGCTGGCGGTGTGAAAGATGTACTGTTAGAGCTGTTCAACAAGATTATCGGTGCATAAATTTTTATTGTGATGTTGTTAATTGGGTGATATAATATGGATGTAAAAATACAACTTTAGGAAGCGATATGTTATGTTAGGATTTAGTATAATGATGTGGTTTGTTTCTGCTATCCTTATATTCGTGAGTATTTCTTTATTAAAGGGAAATTACTCTTTTGTTCATGGTAAAGTATTTGATACTACTGATAACAAAAAAGAATATGCAAAAGAATTAGGAAAACCTGTTTTATTCGTAGGGATTGGTATTTTAGTATCTGGGGTAATTGCGATTATAGTAAAAAATCATTCTATTCCTACCGCAGTTTTTTTCTTGGCAATTATAGCTGGTATTGCTGGACTATGGCTACACAAAATACAAAAAAACTTCCGAAAATTTTAGTTTCCAAATTTATATTTATATGCAAAGCAGTTGGTCTTAGGATTGACTGCTTTTTTCTTACCAAAATTTCAGATTGGAGTGATGAAATGAACGATATTTTTAAGGATATGCAGGCAAACGTTGGCTGTGAATACATTTCCGACCTGCCCTCTTACAAGCGTAAGGTGTGGCATGAAATGAAACGGCTGAACCCTGCCGATTATGAAGCAATACAGTTAGAAGATTTTTCAAAGTATGTGTTTGGTATGCCGTACCAGACCTTAAAAGATGTGATGAAACAACAGAAAGGACGTGAGGAACAATGCAGGAAACAAGGGTGCTGGTGGAAACGAGAGGAACAACTGACGAAGAAACAATATCATACTGGTTTGAACTGCCGATAGATATTGCCGAGTTTGAAGAAAAGTTAGGTGTCGGTGCAGAAAGTGGGGATTACCGCATTATCGAAAAGGTACTGCCCTTTGCTGATGAAGTCCACGAACATACAAGCGTGTATCAGCTCAACGAATTAGATTTTATGTACCGCCAGCTTTCAAGCGATATGCAGGAAGAATATGTATCACTACTTACTATATATGAAAATTTAGAAGCACTTTATATTTGCAGGAACGTGATTATGGTTTATCCCGACTGTAAAAGCATGATAGACGTTGCAAGGCAAAAGCTGATGAACGACCCGACATTTAAGCATTTATCCGAGGACTGTCAAGAATACTATTTTGACTTTGAAGCCTACGCTTCTCACTTGCAGGAACACGGGAAATTTTTAGTAACGGAACACGGTATCTTTGAACTGCCAGAGTAGGAAATGAGGTGGTGCTTATGATTGATGATATGGCGGTTTATATTGCTAATCTTGGTAAATACAATGAGGGCTATTTAGTCGGTGCTTGGTTCACATTTCCCATTGACGAGGAAGATGTAAAAGAAAAAATCGGCTTGAATGAACAGTATGAGGAATACGCAATCCATGATACCGATAACTTCCCCATTGCGATTGGCGAGTATGTTTCCATTGAAGAACTCAATGAGATGTATGAAATGATAGAGGAACTTCCCGACTATATCGTAGAATGTCTGGACGAATTTATCAGCCACTACGGGACGCTGGAAGAAGTCGTGGAACACAAGGACGATATTTATTATTATCCCGACTGTGAAACCATGACAGACGTTGCCTACTACTACATAGACGAATTGCAGGCACTAGGAGATATTCCACCCAGCTTACAGAACTATATTGACTATGAAGCCTACGGGCGAGATTTGGATATGGGCGGTTGCTTTATTGAAACAAGCCGAGGTATGTGCGAGATACCATATTAACGCTGGAAGATCAGCGACAAGCATTGTTGCTACTGACAGCGTATTTCTCTTTTAAGGGACAGTCTGAAAATGGCTGTCCTTTTCTATTTTGAAAGGAGCTGAAAGAACTTGAAAAAGATTAAAAGCTACACGGGTATCTGGAACGTGGAAAAAGTCTTGTATGCAATCAATGACTTTAACTTACCCTTTCCCGTTACCTTTACACAGATTACATGGTTTGTGATTACAGAATTTATCATCATTCTGTTTGGGAATATTCCCCCACTTTCCATGATTGAGGGAGCATTTCTCAAATATTTTGGTATTCCCGTTGCTCTCACTTGGTTTATGTCGCAGAAAACCTTTGACGGAAAGAAACCGTACAGCTTTTTGAAATCACAGATAACCTATGCCCTGCGACCAAAAATCACTTATGCAGGAAAAGCCGTAAAACTGCATAAGCAGACCTTGAATGAAACAATCACGGCAGTAAGGAGTGTGAACTATGTTCCCGATAAAATATATTGACAACAACCTTGTCTGGAACAAGGACAATGAAGTGTTTGCTTATTATGAGCTGATACCGTATAACTATTCTTTCTTATCCGCAGAGCAGAAATTTACCGTGCATGACAGTTTCCGACAGCTTATCGCACAGTCCCGTGAGGGTAAAATTCATGCGTTGCAGATTGCCACAGAAAGCTCCATAAGAAGTATGCAGGAGCAGTCAAAGAAGCTGGTAACGGGAAAATTAAAGGAAGTTGCCTATCAGAAGATAGACGAACAGACCGAAGCGTTAGTATCTATGATTGGGGACAATCAAGTGGACTACCGCTTTTTTCTTGGCTTTAAGCTCATGGTTACGGAAGAACAGCTCAATCTGAAGAACATCAAAAAATCGGCGTGGCTGACGTTCACGGAATTTCTCCATGAAGTGAACCACACGCTGATGAATGACTTTGTTTCCATGCCGAATGATGAAATCAACCGCTACATGAAAATGGAAAAGTTACTGGAAAATAAAATCTCACGTCGTTTCAAGGTGCGTCGCTTGGAAATCGACGATTTTGGGTATCTCATGGAACATCTTTACGGCAGGGACGGTATCGCCTATGAAGATTATGAGTACCAGCTACCAAAGAGGAAATTGCAGAAAGAAACGCTAATAAAATACTACGACCTTATCCGTCCGACAAGGTGTATGATTGAGGAAAGCCAGCGGTATTTACGATTGGAACATGAGGATAAGGAAAGCTATGTGTCTTATTTTACCGTCAATGCGATTGTCGGCGAGCTTGATTTTCCGTCCTCTGAAATCTTCTATTTCCAGCAACAGCAATTCACATTCCCCGTTGATACTTCTATGAATGTAGAAATCGTGGAAAATCGAAAAGCATTAACCACAGTCCGCAACAAGAAAAAGGAATTGAAAGACCTTGACAATCACGCCTATCAAGCAGGAAGTGAAACCAGCTCAAATGTGGTGGACGCATTAGACAGCGTGGACGAGCTGGAAACGGACTTAGACCAGAGTAAAGAAAGTATGTATAAGTTAAGCTACGTGATACGGGTGTCTGCACCCGATCTTGACGAGCTGAAACGCCGTTGTGATGAAGTCAAGGACTTTTACGACGACCTAAATGTAAAGCTGGTGCGTCCTGCTGGGGATATGCTGGGGCTTCATTCTGAATTTTTACCTGCCAGCAAGCGATATATCAATGACTATGTGCAGTATGTAAAATCAGACTTCTTGGCAGGGCTTGGCTTTGGTGCTACCCAGCAGTTAGGGGAAACTACGGGTATCTATATGGGCTATTCCGTTGATACGGGAAGAAATGTGTACCTGCAACCGTCCCTTGCCAGTCAAGGTGTGAAAGGCACAGTTACCAACGCTTTAGCTTCTGCTTTTGTCGGTTCGCTTGGCGGTGGAAAGTCATTCTGTAACAATCTTCTGGTGTATTATTCGGTTCTCTTTGGGGGACAAGCAGTTATCTTAGACCCTAAATCAGGTGCGAAACGTTCCTACTTGAAAAGAGTAGGCACAGCACTTCATTAAATCAATATTTAATGTGTGTTGGAGAACTAAACACACGAATAGTCGAATGACGGGGTAACGCCCTGAAAGGCTACTTTAATACTCCGACTGGCAGAAACTTGAGTAAACAAGGCTCTGTCAGAAGCTCGGTGAAGTCGGCAGACAGACACCGTAACAGATAATGCTGACGAAAGATTCCCAGAGGTGGGCGTTGTGTCCTATATGCCGGAAGTCTATAAAATATCTATGGTTAGAATGTAGATGAGAGGTCTACTGACGAATCCTTGAATGTACAGGTCTATATCGGGGCTGGATAGAAATGTCCAGTGACACAAACAGTGTCGCTACTGTGGGTGAGTAAGACTCCGCATTTATGAAAATCCATATAACGTTAAAGGCGTTATCAAGGCAGCAGGCTTATAGAGGAAACCTAAGGATATATGTACAGATAGTGTGTTTGGAACGTTGAAAGCTGACAACATGGAGATTTTACTGTCTGTGAAGTGTTCACATCAGAAAGTTATTGTGAGATTAGCAATGATATAAGGTGTGTTAATGTCAGTGAGAGTGGTGGCACAGTACCTATGAAACCGTGATAACAAGCGGTGGAGGGATAGCCACTAGTCATATGAAGAATAGAATTACTAAGAAAAATGGTATGGGTTCGAGTAAGACTAAGAGATGTACTTGCTCCTGCAAACAAGGAGGGTACAGACCATGCTAAAGAAAAACAAGCTCCGCTATAACGAGTATTATGATATGCAACATATTTATGACGAGTTATACGCACAGAGCAAGAACGGTAATAACTTTTATAAGTTACTTGAAATTATTGGTTCGGAACAAAATATTTGTTTAGCTTACCGTAATCTGAAATCAAACAGTGGCAGTAAAACGGCTGGAACGGATGGAATGACGATAGACGATATAAAACAACTCAGCAATGCTGAGATTGTTGCTACCGTTCGGGAAAGCCTTAGCAACTACCGCCCCAAATCAGTCAGACGTGTTTTCATTCCAAAAGCTGGGAGCGATAAAATGCGTCCATTGGGGATTCCGTGTATCTGGGACAGGCTGGTACAACAATGTATCCTGCAAGTCCTAGAGCCGATATGCGAACCAAAGTTCCATAATCATTCCTATGGATTCCGTGCGAATCGAAGTGCCCACCATGCAGTCAGCAGAGTAACGACACTGATAAATTTATCAAAATATCATTACTGTGTTGACGTAGACATTAAAGGATTTTTCGATAATGTCAATCATGGAAAACTATTAAAACAAATCTGGACACTTGGTATTCGGGATAAAAGATTGATTTGCATTATCAGCAAAATGCTGAAAGCCGAAATTGACGGCGAGGGTGTCCCAGAAAAAGGAACGCCACAAGGCGGTCTGTTAAGTCCACTGCTCTCCCTCATAGTCCTTAATGAATTAGACTGGTGGGTAAGCAGTCAGTGGGAAACATTCCAGCCGAAGAACCGCAGTAAAAATGGGTGGCTTCAATACGCAAAGAAATATACCAAACTGAAAAGCGGTTTTATTGTACGTTACGCTGATGATTTTAAAATCATGTGTTCAACCTATGGAGAAGCACAAAGATTTTACCACAGTACCGTAGATTTTCTTAATAAAAGGCTGAAATTAGAAATCAGTCCAGAGAAATCAAAGGTAGTAAATCTGAAGAAAAATTCATCAGATTTTCTGGGGTTCAAAATCAAAGTCATTCCAAAAGGAAGAACGAAACACGGTTATGTTGCCAAAACAGATATGAACCAAAAAGCATTAAAGAAAGCGAAAACAAATCTAAAGTTAAAGGTAAAAGATATAGCCAGACATACGACTGGCTTCAATATCAGCAGATATAATCTGACAGTTATCGGTATGCAGAATTACTACTGCATAGCAACTAACGTATATAACAACCTGACAGAAGTAAGTTACGCTCTCTTACCGACCATACGAATCCGTTTAAGGAACATTGCAAAATCAGTTCCATTTGAAAGTACAAGTTCAGAATTTCAGAGCAGGACAAAAGGAATCAGACCAAAAACAAAAATAGTGATGATTGCGGATAATCCGCTATTGCCGATTCAAGGAGTACAACACAAAAATCCTATGAATTTCTCGCAAGATATTTGTAATTTTACAAAGCAAGGGAGAAACAAGGTGCATGAGGACGTTGTAGTTGTAACAAAAGAAGAAATCCGAGCGTTGTTGGAAAATGAAAACCCTGCCGATAGCGTAGAGTTTAACGACAATCGTATTTCGGCATATATCGCACAACAAGGCAACTGCTATGTAATGAATCGTCGAGGAACTCCGTCCACTCTGATATGTATTCACAAATCAGACAAAGGAGATAACCTTGATAGATATTCTAATCTGGCATTTGTGGAAATTCCCATTGCAAAGGCAATCCTAACAGAATCAGCAGACGAAGCAAAATCACTGTTAAAAGGTTATGTTCTTAATAGTCAGCAGAAGAAAAAACTGAACAGAATACGGACGAATTACGGATACCAGACAATAACTGGGAAATAACTTATAAATCTATTTGGATATGATGGAACGCCGTATGAAGCGAAAGTTTCATGTACGGTGTGAAGCGGGGGAAAACTTGGAGATAACATCAAAAAGTTACCTATCGCTATAGCGTGGCAACTGGAAAGAAACGCTCCCAGAAATCGCCCATGAAATCAATATCGTAAACCTTACCAGCGACAAGGACAATGCAGGGCTTCTTGACCCGTTTGTGATTATGAAGAATGTAAAAGACGCTGAAAGTCTGGCAATCGACATCTTAACATTCCTTACGGGTATTTCCTCTAGGGACGGCGAAAAATTCCCCGTACTTCGTAAGGCGGTTCGTTCCGTTACCCAGAGCGACAGTCGGGGCTTGCTCCATGTGATAGACGAGCTACGCCGTGAAGATACACCCATATCAAGAAATATTGCAGACCATATCGACAGCTTCACGGACTACGACTTTGCACACCTGCTGTTTTCAGACGGTACGGTGGAAAATGCTATCAGTCTGGATAACCAGCTCAATATTATTCAAGTAGCCGACCTTGTATTGCCAGATAAGGACACGACCTTTGAGGAATACACAACTATTGAATTATTGTCGGTGTCTATGCTGATTGTGATTAGTACCTTTGCCCTTGATTTTATCCATTCGGACAGAAGTATTTTTAAGATTGTAGACCTTGACGAAGCGTGGGCGTTCTTAAATGTGGCACAAGGAGAAACGCTCTCTAACAAGCTGGTTCGTGCTGGACGAGCTATGCAGGCAGGCGTATATTTCGTTACACAATCTTCTGGGGACGTGGCAAAAGAAAGTCTGAAAAACAATATCGGCTTGAAGTTTGCCTTTAGAAGCACCGACATCAACGAGATAAAACAGACCTTAGAATTTTTCGGCATTGACAAGGACGACGAGAACAACCAGAAACGCTTGCGTGATTTGGAGAACGGACAATGCTTATTGCAGGACTTATACGGGCGTGTCGGTGTGGTGCAGATACACCCCGTCTTTGAAGAACTGCTACACGCCTTTGATACCAGACCGCCCGTACAGAGAAATGAGGTGGAGTGATGAAAGAAAGGATAAAAGGTGCGTTCACAAAAAGGAAGATACTTCACTTTCTCAAAATGGCTCTGTTCGTGGTGGCACTCTCCCTTATCCTGCTTTCACTTCTGGGGACGGTGGCTCATGCGACGGGGCTTGTGGACGATACCATAAACGCAGAAAATCTTTACTCAAAATATCCCCTTTCCAACTACCAGCTTGATTTTTATGTAGATAATAGCTGGTCGTGGTTGCCGTGGAACTGGCTGGACGGTATCGGAAAATCGGTGCAGTACGGGCTTTACTGTATTACCAACTTTGTCTGGACGATAAGCCTTTATTTAAGCAATGCAACGGGCTATGTGGTGCAGGAAGCCTATAAACTTGATTTTATTAACGATATGGCAGACAGTATCGGAAAAAGCATACAGACCCTTGCAGGTGTTACGGCAAACGGTTTTTCCAGCTCTGGCTTCTATGTCGGTTTCCTGCTTCTCATTATCTTAGTGGTGGGGTTATATGTTGCCTACACGGGACTGATAAAAAGAGAAACCAGCAAGGCACTTCACGCCGTTATCAACTTTGTGGTGGTGTTTGTGCTGTCTGCTTCGTTTATTGCCTATGCCCCCGACTACATCAAGAAGATAAATGAATTTTCATCAGACATCAGTACCGCTTCACTTGATTTGGGAACAAAAATCATGCTCCCCAACTCTGACAGCGAGGGCAAGGACAGCGTAGACTTGATACGGGACAGCTTATTTTCTATTCAAGTGGAACAGCCGTGGCTACTCTTACAATTCGGGAACAGCAACGCAGAAGAAATCGGGGCAGACCGTGTGGTCGCTCTTGTATCGGCAAGTCCAGAGGACGAGGACGGGAAAACCAGAGAGGAAGTCGTGAAAACAGAAATCGAGGACAACGACAACAACAATCTGACGATACCGCAGGTTGTAAACCGTTTAGGCATGGTATTCTTCCTACTGTTCTTCAATTTAGGGATAACGATATTTGTATTCTTGCTTACGGGTATGATGTTGTTCAGCCAGATACTTTTTATCATTTTCGCTATGTTCTTGCCTATTAGTTTTCTGCTCTCTATGATACCGAGCTATGAAAGCATGGCAAAGCAGGCAATCGTAAGGGTGTTTAATACCATAATGACACGGGCAGGAATAACGCTCATTGTAACGGTGGCGTTCAGCATTTCCAGTATGTTTTATAACATATCCACGGACTACCCGTTCTTTATGGTGGCGTTCTTGCAGATAGTATGTTTCGCTGGTATCTATATGAAGCTGGGCGATTTAATGAGTATGTTCTCTTTGAACGCTAATGACAGTCAAAGCATGGGACGCAGGATTTTCCGCAGACCATATCTGTTTATGCGACATAGAGCTAGGCGTATGGAACACCGTATTGCAAGGGCGGTAAGTGCTGGCGGTATTTCGGGCGGTGTGGCTGGTGCGGTGGCTGGAAGTGCCGTTGCTGGAAAACGAGCTGAAAGAAAAAATACCGCTTCTAAAGAAAATCGGGGCAATACCACTTCCAGCATGGGACAGCGTGCAGGCTCAATGGTGGGGGCTGTCTTAGATACGAAAAATAAAGTGAAAGACAAGGCTAACGCTGTCAAAGAGAATATCAAGGATATGCCGACACAGACCGCTTATGCGGTGTATTCCGCAAAGGAAAAGGCAAAGTCCAGCGTGTCCGACTTCAAGCGTGGCATGGTGCAGGAACAGCAGTCCAGACAGACGGGACGATTGGAAAAGCAGGAACAGCACAAGAAAAATATCGCTGACAAGCGTATGGAGCTTCAAAAGGCACAAGAAGCAAGACATAGAAAGACGGACGGATCAGCGACAGCGGGAGCTACCCGTCCCCATGAGCGACCAGCCACAGCTTCAACCATTTCAAAGCCGAGTGCGGAAAAAATGCAGGAAGTCAAACGCTCTGCCACATCGACCACTTCAAAGATAAGTGAGCCAGTCAAGACGAATGTTGTAAAAGAGCGTTCGTTATCTTCTGGTGCTTCTGATAGAAAAGCGACCCAGCCTACACAGACAGTACATAGGCAGAATGTAGAAAAAGTGGTATCGCAGGAAATACGCCAGAATTACACAAAAGACCGCAGGACAAAGGTTCAGCAGACCCAGAACATCCAGAAGAACCAGCAGACCACAGAGAAAACCCGTAACCTTGTAACGAAGAAAGGACAGAAGAAAAAATGAAACTGAAACATATCGCTCTCATTGGCAGTCTGTTTCCTATCCTCTTTTCTCTGGTGCTTTTCTTTGGTGTCCTCATTAGTGCGGACAGCGACGACGAGAACAGCAACTTTTCTTCCGGCATTACGGGTATGAATTTATCCGCAGAAGTCTTGAAACATCAGCCTATGGTGGAAAAATACGCCAGAGAAT
>ERZ1026954.116-NODE-116-length-10630-cov-4.410118_pt1 | contig 10630 bp, 7 predicted proteins | sample MGYA00519251_ERZ1026954 | MGnify/ENA primary metagenome ERZ1026954 (study PRJEB26926, sample SAMN06164853) | human gut metagenome | biome: ENVO:00009003; feature: ENVO:2100002; material: ENVO:00002003 | host: Homo sapiens | place: USA | collected 2012 ... | reverse complement strand
GCAGCGTCAGATGTGTATAAGAGACAGGGCATCGTCATCTCCATCCTGCTCACCCTGCTGGCCGTTATCGGCATCTGGGAGAAAGATCAGCCCAAGTACTTCGGCATCGGCGGCGAGAAGACCGAGAAAGTCAAAGTCTCCGAGTATATCCAGATCATCAAGAACAATAACCCCATGCAGCGGCTGATGGTGGCCGGTGCAGGCTGCAAGCTGGCACTTTCCATCGCCACCAACACCACCGTGCTGTGCATGCTGTACGGCTGCATGATGGGCAACTACGACGGCCTGTACCTGCCCATGATGGTGCTGGGCTATGTGTTCAGCGTGCCCTTCTTCCTGCTCACCGTCCGCACCAGCCAGAAGGAGGGCCAGAAGGCCAGCCTGATGAAGTACGTCAGCGTGGCGCTGGTGTGCTATGTGGGCGTGCTGGTGCTGCTGCTGCTCTGGGGCCGCGGCGATGCCTTCACACTGTCCATTCTGGGCGAGAACGGCCTTTCCATCAACCTGTATACCATCCTGTTCATCGCTTTCTTCGGCATCGGCTACGGTGCTTACTACGCCACCGCCGATATGCCCATCCCCATGGTGGCCGACTGCTCCGACTACGAGACCTACCGCAGCGGCAAGTATATCCCCGGCATCATGGGCACCCTGTTCAGTCTGGTGGACAAGCTGGTGTCCAGCCTGTCCGCTACCGTTGTGGGCATCGCGGTCAGCTTTGTGGGCCTGCAGAGCCTGCCCACCCAGTATGACCCCTACACCCCGGGCATGAACTGGGTGGTCATCGTGCTGTTCTGCATCATCCCCATGGTGGCATGGGCGGCTACCCTCATCGCCATGAAGGGCTACACCCTGACCGGTGCCAAGATGAAGGAGATCCAGGCTGTCAACGCCTGCCGCCGCGATGCCGTGGCCAAGGGCATGAAGCTGGAAGAAGCCATGGACAAGTGGCAGACCATGGATCAGCTGCCGGCGGAATACCGGAGCTGAGACGCTGTATGGAACTGAATACTGATCTCACCGGCGCAAGCGGCACGCTGCTGCCCACGCAGGGGGTCTGGCGTTCGAGTTCCTAATTCTCCACCACAAAAAATCCTCAGACATTCGTCTGGGGATTTTTTGTTTGGTGGTGGTACAGGACTCGAACTATTTCTCCCCGGATACAGGCAGAAAACGAACAAAGGCAGGGTACCACCATGAGGGTGGTATCCTGCCTTTTGAATCTTTGTGTGGAAAACCTGCTTACAGCAGCGGGATGCCTGCCTTGGCGCAGGCTTCGCGGGTGGCTGCGTCCCAGACGCTGGCCTGCACTTCGCCAATGTGGGCGCTGCCCAGCAGCAGCATGCACAGGCGGCTCTGGCCGATGCCGCCGCCGATGGAGTAAGGCAGCTCACCGTTCAGTACGGCCTTGTGGAAGGGCAGGGCGCGGCGGTCGTCGCAGCCAGCCATGGTCAGCTGCTTGTCCATGCTTTCAGGGCTGACGCGGATGCCCATGCTGCTCAGCTCATAGCTGCACTGCAGCGGGTCGTTCCAGAACAGCAGATCGCCGTTCAGATCCCAGTCGTCATAGTCGGGGGCACGGCCGTCATGGGGCTTACCGCTCTTCAGCGGAGCGCCGATCTTCATCAGGAAGGTGGTGCCGTGCTCCTTCACAAAGGCGTTCTCACGCTCCTTCGGGGTCAGGTCCGGGTACTTGTCTTCCAGCTCCTGGGTGGTGATGAACGTGACATTGGGGGTGTGCAGGGGCAGGTCCTGCAGCTGGGGGAACATGGCGTGAAGGTTCATCTCGGTGGCGCAGACAGCGGACACGATGGAGCGCACCACGCTCTTGAGGTAAGCCTCGTTGCGGTCTTCCAGACGGATCACCTTTTCCCAGTCCCACTGGTCCACATAGATGGAGTGCAGGTTGTCCAGATCTTCGTCGCGGCGGATAGCGTTCATATCGCAGTACAGGCCCTTGCCCACACGGAAATCGTAGTCCTTCAGGGCCTTGCGCTTCCACTTTGCCAGTGACTGCACCACCTGTGCCTCAATGCCGCTTTCCTTGATATCAAAGGTGACCTTGCGCTCGACACCGTTCAGGTCGTCGTTCAAACCGGTGGATGCTTCCAGAAACAGCGGAGCAGACACGCGGTACAGGTTCAGTGTGGCGCACAGGGTGTCGGCAAACAGACGCTTGACCGTACCAATGGCGCGCTGCGTATCGTACAGGTTCAGCGCGGGCGTATAGTTTGCCGGGATGATGGTTTTGCTCATAACAAAAAACCCCTCTTCTGTTGGATTCTGGCCCTGATTTCCCAGTACAGGGCACGGCTTTTAAACCGAAAAATACTGGTTTCATTATGGCATATTTTTTTAAGAAAGTAAAGTGAGAAGGCAAAAAAAGAGACCGCCGGTAAGGCAGTCCCGTTTCCGCAGTGAGAAGGGCGGCTTTGCATCAGCCGAAAAGCCCCTTCAGCAGGATCAGCAGCACTTTTACAAAATCGCCGGTGCCCAGCAGCTTGTACAGAGAGATCAGAGTAGATAACATGAATGTTTTGCTCCTTTTTTGCAATTTCGGGCCAAAATGCCCGGCATGCATGGAATACGGCTGGGCAGAGCAGCGGATTGCAGGAAAAAATTGGGAGAAAACAAAACGGCACCCGTGCCGCTGCAAAAGCAGTACGGGTGCCGGAAGATCAATTGGTTTTCAACAGCTTCAGCGCTTTACGTTGAAAGCTGCCATGCCGGGGTAAACGGCGCTGCCGCCCAGCTGCTCCTCAATGCGCAGCAGCTGGTTGTACTTTGCAATACGCTCGGTACGGCTGGGAGCACCGGTCTTGATCTGGCAGGTGTTCAGCGCCACGGCCAGATCGGCAATGGTGGTGTCCTCGGTCTCGCCGGAGCGGTGAGAGCTGATGGCGGTGTAACCGGCCTTGTGGGCCATCTTGATGGCCTCCAGCGTCTCGGAAACAGAGCCGATCTGGTTCAGCTTGATCAGGATGGCGTTGCCTGCACCCAGCTGGATGCCCTTGGCCAGACGCTCGGTATTGGTAACGAACAGGTCGTCGCCCACCAGCTGGACCTTGCCGCCCAACTCGCGGGTCATCTCCTGCCAGCCTTCCCAGTCCTCTTCATCCAGGCCGTCCTCAATGGAGATGATGGGGTACTTTTCCACCAGACTCTTCCAGTGTGCGATCAGCTCGCTGGAGGTGAACTCGGTGCCGGCCTTGGGCAGCTTGTAGAAGCCCTTGCCCTTGGGGCTCTTCCACTCGGAGGAAGCGGCATCCATGGCCAGCATGAAGTCCTTGCCGGGCTGATAACCGGCCTTTTCGATGGCGGCCAGAATGGTCTCAATGGTCTCCTCGTCGCTGGACAGGTTGGGGGCAAAGCCGCCCTCATCGCCCACAGAGGTAGCCAGACCCTTGGCCTTCAGGATGGAAGCCAGAGCGTGGAAGACCTCCGCGCACCAGCGCAGCGCCTCTTTGAAGGAAGGTGCGCCGACCGGCATGATCATGAACTCCTGCGTATCCACGGTGTTGGTGGCGTGTGCGCCGCCGTTCAGAATGTTCATCATGGGCACGGGCAGGCGGTTGCCGTTCACACCGCCCAGAAAGCGGTACAGCGGCATATCCAGAGAAGCAGCGGCTGCACGGCAGGCGGCAATGGACACGGCCAGAATGGCGTTTGCGCCCAGATTGGATTTATCTTTGGTGCCGTCGGCCTTGATCATGGCAGCGTCGATGGCGTAGATGTCGGAGGCATCCATGCCCACAACAGCATCAGCAATGACGGTGTTGATGTTCTCAACAGCCTTGGTCACGCCCTTGCCCAGATAGCGGCCCTTGTCGCCGTCCCGCAGCTCCAGAGCTTCAAACTCACCAGTGGATGCGCCGGAAGGTGCGCAGCCGCGTGCCACAGTGCCGTCGGCCAGAGTGATCTCCGCTTCCACGGTGGGGTTGCCGCGGGAGTCCAGGATCTCGCGGCCTACAACAGATTCAATTTCCAGATCGTTCATCTCGAAAACCTCCTGAATATCATTTCCTTCCCTGTGCTGCCCGGGGCGGGCAGACGGGTGACGGCCAATTATGATAGTTATGTCTAACTAACCAATAGTATCCTACCACGCTTTCCGGCCCGGTGCAAGAGCCGATGCGCATGTTTGTGGATGTAAACTTTTTAAGGGGCAAAAAACGGCAGCTGATGGGGCAGAACATTCCGGCAAAGCAGGAAACAGCTGGTCTCTACAGTTTGCCCACTGGCAGCAGCGGGGATGCGTCATGCCTATCATATTAATTTAATATGGCAGATATACTAAAATTTTTCTTTACTTTTTGTCAGGATGACTCTATACTGTTTTTGGTTCTAATATGTTTCTTTATGGTAGATAGAGGAGGATTTTCTATATGAATAAGGATCTGACGGTCGGCAAGCCGTCACAGGTTTTGTGGCAGTTCTGCCTGCCCATGTTCGGCAGCATCATCTTCCAGCAGCTGTACAACATTGCCGACAGCCTTGTTGCAGGCAAGTTCATCGGCGAGAATGCACTGGCTGCTGTGGGCAACAGCTACGAGATCACCCTGATCTTCATTGCATTTGCCTTTGGCTGCAACATTGGCTGCTCGGTCATCGTGTCCCGCTACTTTGGCGCAAAGGACTACGATGAGATGAAGACTTCGGTCTACACTTCCCTGATCGGCTCTGCCGTGCTGTGCGCCGTGCTGATGCTGATCGGCCTTGTGGGCTGCCACAGCCTGCTGGAGCTCATCAACACCCCGGAGGAGATCCTTGCGGATTCTTCGCTGTATCTGGATATCTACGTGCTGGGCCTGCCCTTCATGTTCTTCTACAACATCGCCACCGGCATCTTCTCCGCTCTGGGCGACAGCAAAACGCCCTTCTATTTTCTGGCAGTCTCGTCCCTGTCCAACATCGGCGTGGACATCCTGTTCGTGGCCGGTCTCAAGATGGGCGTAGCCGGTGTGGCATGGGCCACCTTCCTGTGTCAGGGTGTGAGCTGCGTGCTGGCCATGGTGGTGGTGTTCCGCCGCATCAGCGCCTTCAAATCCAAGAACAAGGTCGTGCTGTTCTCCTGGAACATGCTGGGCAAGGTAGCCATGGTCGCCATCCCCAGCATCCTGCAGCAGAGCTTCGTCTCTGTGGGCAACATCATCCTGCAGAGCGTCATCAACACCTTTGGTGCCAGCGTCATTGCAGGCTACTCTGCAGCCGTCAAGCTGAACAACATGGTCATCACTTCCTTTACCACGCTGGGCAACGGCATCTCCAACTACACCTCCCAGAACATGGGCGCGGGCAAGATGGACCGTGTGCACAAGGGCTTTGGCGCAGGCCGCAATCTGGTGTGGATCATCTGCGTGCCCATCGTGCTCCTGTACTTCTTCTTCGGCCGTTTCCTGCTGCTGCTGTTCATGAATGACCCGCAGGGTCCGGCCATCGACACCGGTATGCTGTTCCTGCGCATCCTGTCTCCCTTCTACTTTGTGGTGTCGCTCAAGCTGGTCACTGACGGCATCCTGCGCGGCTGCGGCATGATGGTGCGCTTTATGATCGCCACCTTCTCCGACCTGATCCTGCGCGTGGGCATCGCCATTGTGCTGAGCAGCACTGCTCTGGGCAGCACGGGCATCTGGATGGCATGGCCCGTGGGCTGGTGCATCGGCACCGGCCTGTCGCTGGTGTTCTACTTCACCGCTATCCGCAAGATCCTTGCAGAGTCTCCGGCCAAAGCGGAAGCAGAGGGCAAAGCTGCCGAGGCACGTGCAGAGGCCGAGTTCGCCGCAGATGCCGAAATGGAGACCCTGTAACCCTTTTGCAACTTGTGAATTGTGTTCACCTGACACACAAACAAAATGAAGCAATTGAAATAGTGCACAAAACAGACCCATTGCTTTTGGCTATTTTGGCAACAAAGTCCACAAAATGTCCCTGAAAGTATGGACGGTTTGTGAATTGCGGATTTTGGCTCACAGGTCTATAATATTGATAACGAAGCAAGGTCGCTTTGAGGGAAAGAGGGCCTTGCTTCCGTTTTTATACTGAAGCACGAATGCTCCTAAGGAGGATATTCACTATGAAAAAGATGATTTCTCGTCGTAATTTCCTGGCCGCTGCAGGTGTTGTTGCTGCAGCCGGCGTTCTGACTGCATGCGGCGGTTCTTCCAACAGCACTGCTGCTTCCGCCTCTACCGCAGCTTCTGGTGCCGCTGCTTCCGGCGACACCATCAAGGTGGGCGTTCTTGGACCTCTGACCGGTGATGTTTCCGTTTACGGTCAGGCCGTTGTCAACGGCGCTACCCTGTACCTGAAGCAGGTCAACGAAAAGGGCGGCATCAACGGCAAGCAGCTGGAGATCATCGCCATGGATGAGCAGGGCGATGCAACTCAGGCTGTTACCTGCTTCACCAAGATGTGCGATCAGGGCATCACCGCTCTGGTGGGCGATGTTACCACCACCCCGACTCTGGCAATTGCTGCCGAGAGCGCAGACTACAACATGCCCATGGTCACCGCTTCCGCTACCGCTGAGGCTGTCACCTACGATGCCGAGACCGACACCGTGAACGAGAATGTGTTCCGCGCAACCTTCACCGACCCGTTCCAGGGCATCAAGATGGCTGACTACGCTTACCAGCGGTTGGGCTACACCAAGGCAGCCGTCATCTTCCAGAAGGGCGATGACTACAACGAGGGTCTGGCAGAGAACTTCGTCAACGAGTTCGAGAGCCTGGGCGGCACCATCGTCGATCAGGAGACCTACTCTGAGGGCGATGTAGACTACAAGACCCAGCTGACCACCATTCTGGGCAAGGCTCCCGAAGTGGTGTTCTGCCCCAACTACTATCAGGAAGTCGGTCAGATCCTGGCTCAGGCTGAGAGCATCGGTCTGGCAGTTCCCTTCCTGGGCGGCGACGGCTGGGATGGTCTGGAAGGCTACGCAACGGACGCCCAGCTGAAGGACGCCTACTTCTGCGCAAACTACGCAAAGGGCTCCAACCCCGACTTTGAGAACGCATACAAGGCTGAGTACGGCGAGGAGTACCCCAACGGCTTCGCTCCTCTGGGCTACGATGCTGCCATGACCGTTGTTTACGGCATTCAGGCTGCTGAGGATGCCGGCCTGACCGCTGGTGATGACGACTATAAGCAGGCCGTCATCGATGCTATCGCAGGCGGCACCATCGATGGCATCACCGGCACCTTCACCTTCGATGAGCACCACAACCCCGTCAAGCAGACCGCTATCCTGTGCTTCGACGGTGCAACCCCCGTTCTGAAGGAAATGTTCTGATCTGCTTTGATTCTGCGCACCGGTGTGCGGCATAAAGGCAGCACTCAGAAATAAAAGACCCATTGCGGAGACCGCCGGAACAGGTTTTGCTCGGCCGTCTCCGCTTTTTTGGTAAAAAAGTGCATTCCCCAAAAGGCGTGCAAACGCCGCAAAGAAAGGAAGTATCAGTCCATGACAGTGTTTTTTAGCCAGCTGATCAACGGCTTGTCCCTTGGCAGCATCTATGCACTGATCGCACTGGGTTACAGCATGGTGTACGGCATCATCCTGCTGCTGAACTTTGCCCATGGCGATGTCATTATGGTTGGTGCGTACATGTCCTGGTTCGTGATGAATCAGCTGGGCCTTGGCCCGGTCACTGCTGTGTGCGCCACCATCATCACCTGCACGCTGCTGGGCGTTGTGATCGAGAAGATCGCCTACACCCCGCTGCGCAACGCACCCCGTATCTCCCTGCTGATCACGGCAATCGGCGTGTCCTTCTTCCTGGAGTACACTGCAGAGCTGATCCTTGGTTCCGGTGCAAAGGTCATTCCGGCCTACTACACCAACCAGACCTTCCGCATCGGCTCTGTGCCGCTGGGCCTCACCTCTGTCATCACCCTGCTGGTCACGGTGCTGTCCATGCTGGCGCTCACCTTCCTTGTGCAGAAGACCAAGCTCGGCAAGGCCATGCGTGCCGTGTCTGAGGATATGGACGCTGCCCGTCTGATGGGCATTAACGTCAACAGCACCATTTCCTTTACCTTTGCGGTGGGTTCCGCTCTGGCCGGTATCGGCTCGGTGCTGTACTGCTGCAGCTACCCGCAGGCGACCCCCACCATGGGCTCCATGCTGGGCCTGAAGGCCTTCGTTGCAGCCGTTCTGGGCGGCATCGGCTCCATTCCCGGTGCCATGATCGGCGGCATCGCCATCGGCCTGTGCGAGTGCTTTGTTTCCGCCATCGGCCTTTCCGCATGGAAGGATGCCGTCACGTTTGCGATCCTGATCATCGTGCTGCTGGTCAAGCCCACCGGCTTCCTTGGCCGCAAGGTTCAGGAAAAGGTGTAAGGAGGGCATGAAGATGAATACCAAACGCAAAACGCTCAAAATGCCCGTGCGCTACCTGATGAACGCCGTGCTGGTGGCTCTGCTGTTCGTGGGCCTGTCCTTCCTCACCCAGAACGTGCTGTCCACCTACCAGAACAAGGTGCTTCTCACCGTGGGCATCAACATCATTCTGGCTGTCTCGCTGAACGTTGCCACCGGTTATCTGGGCCAGCTGCCGCTGGGCCACGCCGGTTTCATGGCCGTGGGTGCTTACACCTGCGCCCTGTTCACGAAATACAGCAATCTGCCCTCCGGTGTCGCTTTTGTCGTGGGTCTGGTGCTAGCCTGCATCGTGGCGGGCCTGTTCGGCGTGCTGATCGGCATTCCTGCTCTGCGCCTGACCGGTGATTATCTGGCCATCCTGACGCTGGGCTTTGGCGAGATCATCCGCATCACCCTGAACAACATCGATGATGTGCTGGGCTTCAAGCTGTTCTACGGTGCCAAGGGCCTGAAGAACATCCCCAAGTATTCCAACTTCGCCAATGTGTTCATCTGCGTGGTCATTACCTGCTTTGCCATCCACGCCATGATGAAGAGCCGCCACGGCCGTGCCGTGCTGGCCATCCGCGATAACGAGATCGCTGCTGAGAGCTGCGGCATCCAGACTACTTATTATAAGGTCATGGCCTTTGCATTCTCTGCCGCCTTTGCCGGTCTGGCCGGCGGCCTGTACGCCTGCTATCTGGGCGTTCTGGACCCCTCCACCTTCGGCTTCATGAAGTCCATCGAAATTCTGGTCATGGTGGTTCTGGGCGGCATGGGCTCCATGCTGGGCTCTATCCTGTCCGCGACCGTGCTTACCATCCTGCCCGAGGCGACCCGCAGCTTTGACAGCTACCGCATGGTAGTCTACTCGCTGGTGCTGGTCCTCATGATGATCTTCCGTCCGGGCGGCCTGCTTGGCAGCTACGACTTCTCCATGAGCCGCATTGTGGAAAAGATCATGAACGGCGAACTGTTCCAGAAGAAAGCAAAGGAGGGCAAGGACCATGAGTGAATACCAGACTAAGCTGCACAGTGTGCCCTCCGGCGGCTTTTTGACCGACCGCGACAAGGACAAAAAGCCCATTCTGGACGTGCGTGAGCTGGGCATCGACTTCGGCGGTCTGACCGCCGTGGATGGCTTCAACCTGATGATCGGCCGCAACGAGATCACCGGTCTGATCGGCCCCAACGGTGCCGGTAAGACCACCGTGTTCAATCTGCTGACCAACGTTTACCAGCCCACCCGCGGCTCCATCCTGATCGATGGTATGCCCACCGCCGGCAAAAAGACCTATCAGGTCAACCGCATGGGCGTGGCCCGTACCTTCCAGAACATCCGCCTGTTCAAGGAACTGAGCGTCATCGATAACATCAAGGTGGGCCTGCACGAGTCCATGAAGTACAATCTGGCATCTTCGCTGATTCGCCTGCCCAACTACTGGAAGGAAGAGAAGAAGTGCACCGAGCGTGCTCTGGAGCTGCTGGATATCTTCCACATGGCAGACCTCGCCAATGTGCAGGCAGGCAGCCTGCCCTACGGCGCACAGCGCCGTCTGGAGATCATGCGTGCACTGGCCACCAGCCCGAAGCTGCTGCTGCTGGACGAGCCTGCTGCCGGTATGAATCCCTCCGAGACTGCAGAGCTGACCGAGACCATCCGCCGCATCCGCGACGAGTTCAACATCGCCGTGCTGCTGATCGAGCATGATATGAGTCTGGTCATGGGCATCTGCGAGGGCATTGCCGTGCTGAACTTCGGCCGCATCATCGCCAAGGGCACGCCGGATGAGATCCGCAACAACCCGCAGGTCATCGAAGCCTATCTGGGCAAGAAGGAGGGCTAAGCCATGGCTGATACGTTACTGAAAGTTGATAACATCAACGTCTATTACGGCAACATCCACGCCGTCAAGGACATCTCCTTCGAGGTGGATCAGGGCGAGATCGTCACCCTGATCGGTGCCAACGGTGCTGGCAAATCCACCACCCTGAAGACCATTTCCGGCCTGCTGAAGCCCAAGACCGGCGACATCCTGTACAAGGGCAGCAGCATCAAGGGCATGCGCGCCCACAAGATCGTGGAAGCAGGCCTTGCCCATGTGCCGGAAGGCCGTCATGTGTTCCTGCACATGACCGTGGAAGAAAATCTGGACATGGGTGCATACACCCAGCCTGCTTCCACCATTGCACCCAACAAGGAAAAGGTGTTTGAGCTGTTCCCCCGCCTGAAGGAGCGCCGCAAGCAGCTGGCCGGTACCATGT
>ERZ1026954.110-NODE-110-length-10742-cov-4.616169_pt1 | contig 10742 bp, 7 predicted proteins | sample MGYA00519251_ERZ1026954 | MGnify/ENA primary metagenome ERZ1026954 (study PRJEB26926, sample SAMN06164853) | human gut metagenome | biome: ENVO:00009003; feature: ENVO:2100002; material: ENVO:00002003 | host: Homo sapiens | place: USA | collected 2012 ... | reverse complement strand
GGAGTGAATAATAGGTATTCTCCAATGCGTGAATATCTCCGTTTGAAACACATTCGAGAATTGCTTTTTCCTGTGCATAAGATGTATGTATCCGTTCATTTTCTGCATTTTCCAACATTTCATGTGTGAGTGAAAAATTGATGTCTGACTTCATTTTATACATAGGTAATTCCTCCTGTCAAAAACACGATAAATTGACATAAAACACGATAAATCAATATAATTATATGCCGGAAAAAGATAAAATGCAATTAAGAGATTAAAAGAGAGGAAAAGCGATGAACATTGATAAAATATGTGAACAGTTAACAATAGATGAAAAAATCCGGCTTTTAGGCGGTGTTGGTGACTGGCATACTTATGACTGTAATGGGAAAATCCCCTCTATTATGATGACAGACGGACCACATGGGATTCGAAAACTGGAACAGGAAAAGGTTGGGGATATTGAAACCAGTAAGCCAGCAACCTGTTTTCCAACTGCAAGTGCAATAGCCTGCAGTTGGAATCCTGCTATTGTTAAAAAGATGGGTGAAGCGATTGCGAAAGAAGCAAAAAAAGAGCAGATATCCATTGTGCTAGGCTGCGGAATCAATATCAAGCGTTCTCCTTTATGCGGAAGAAATTTTGAATATTTCAGTGAAGATCCGTATTTGACGGGAAAGCTGGCAACGGGATATATCGAAGGTGTACAGAGCCTTGGAATAGGTACGAGTTTAAAGCATTATGCTGTTAATTCACAGGAAACAAGACGAATGACATCCAATAGCCAGATTGATGAAAGAACTCTTAGGGAAATATATCTGTCGGCTTTTGAAGAAGTTGTGAAAAAAGCAAAACCGACTTCTGTAATGGCTTCATACAACAGGATTAATGGCGAATTTGGAGCAAGAAATAAATACTTACTGACAGATGTTCTGAGAAAAGAATGGAAATATCAAGGTGGTGTGGTGTCGGATTGGGGAGCAGCAAATGATATTGTAAGCTGTATGAAAAATGGTCTGACACTGGAAATGCCAGATCCGAAAGGCTTCCACACAGATGTGTTAAAAGAAGCGTATAAGGATGGCCGGATTACGGGTCAGGAACTGGATAACTGGACTAAGAATGTTCTGCAGAATTTTGTATCACTTCATAAAAATATAGAAGAAAATTATGAGGTAGATATGGAAGAACAGAATCAGGTGGCACGTAAACTGGAAAATGAAAGTGCAGTGCTTTTGAAAAATAATAGTGTTTTGCCAATTGGAAAAGAGAAGAAGGTAATCATTATTGGAGAGCTTGCCAGGCAGATGCGATTTCAGGGAGGTGGGAGCAGTCATATCCAGCCGACGAAGATGACAAATGCGATTGAAGCAATACGTGAAAAAGGATATCAGGTAACTTATATACAGGGATATCAGAATGAAACGGAGGAATTAGGAGAAAAGCAACTACAGGATACGATAGAAAAACTGAAACAGGAATATAGAAAAAAGGATTGTGTGATTCTATATTTTATCGGTCTTACAGAATCTTACGAAGGAGAAGGATACGACAGGAAAAATCTTAAAATCCCTCAAAATCAGGAAGAGCTGTTGGCTGAAATTGCAGAAACTGTCGGAAAAGATCATATTGCAGCAATTAGTTTCGGTGGTGCGCCTATGGATTTTAGTTTTGAAAAGAATGTAGGAGCAATTCTTCACATGTACCTCGGAGGACAGGCTGTAGGGGAATCTGTTGCTGACTTAATCAGTGGAGAGGTGAATCCATCCGGTAAATTGGCAGAGACAATTCCGTTTTCAGAAAAAGATACTCCGGCATGGAGATATTTTGCACCTCCGAATGATGATGTAGAATACAGGGAAAGCATTTTTGTAGGTTATCGTTACTATGAGACATTCCATGTTCCGGTAAAATATCCGTTTGGGTATGGACTTTCATATACTTCTTTTTCCTATTCGGAATTGAATGTACCGGAAGTATATAGTGGTGGAAAGATACAAATTCGTTTTAAAATTAAAAATATCGGAAAAGTGAGTGGAGCAGAAATAGCACAGTTATATATCTGCCCGATTGAATCAGATGTTATCAGAAGCCATATAGAACTAAAGGAATTTCAAAAAATATATCTGCATCCGGGAGAAGAAAAAGAAGTTATACTAGAGCTGGATGAAAGAAGTTTTTCAGTCTATGATGTAGAGAAAAAAGCCTTTTCCATGTTAAGCGGCAAATATCAGATCTGTATCGGAGCATCGGTACATGATTTACAATTAAAGGCGAATATGGAAGTAGTAGGAAATAGTTATTTTAGAAATGAAAGAGAACTGTTTCCGGATTATTTTAGAGAGCAGCCACATGGAATGGAAATCAGTGCAGAACAATTTTATCAGCTATTAGGCGGTGAACCAAAACATGACAAAGAAAAAAAGCGTGGAGAGTATACGGTTTACGATTCCTATCAGGATGTGGTAAATGTCTCCATGTTTGGAAAATTTGTTCGTGGAGTCGTACATATCGGACTTAAGATTATACTTCGGGGAAAATCAGAGCGGGACCCGGCCTTTAAAATGGTAAAAATGGGAGTCGAAGAAGGAAATCTGGAAGGACTGATTGCAACCAGTGGTGGAATTGCAACTCCGAAGTTAATCGATATGTTAGTTTACAATGCAAATAAAAAATATCTGCAGGCTTTTAAAAGACTGCTGAAGAAATAGAGAGAGGGGGAGTCGTATATGGAAAACAATAAATTGGATAAATGCACAAAATGGAGCTATTGTATAGGAGCAACCGGAAGAGATATGGCGTATGCACTTATCTCTATGTTTCTTCTTACATATATTCAATATACGATGAAACTGACAGTTGCCCAATATGCAGTAATATCAGCAATTATGGTAGTGTGTCTGCTGTGGGATGCCATTAATGATCCAATGATGGGAATTATTATTGAAAATTCGCATTTGAAAGCCGGAAAATTTAAACCTTGGATTTTTATAGGAGTAATTTTAAACAGCCTGATAATTATCTGCTTGTTTACAGTAAGGCCGGAAGGATGGGGATTTGTTGCATTTTTTGGAGTGGGATATCTTTTATGGGGAATGACTTACACAATGAATGATATTGCCTATTGGGGAATGCTGCCGAGTCTTACATCAGATCCGGGAGAACGGAACTGGCTGGTAACCGTACAGGGAATTTTTATCTGTATCGGACAGTTTTCTGTTGCAGGTCTGCTCCCTGATATGGTAGCTGGAAATGCGATTATGGCATATCGGACGGCTGCGATTGTGATTGCTTTTTGTTTTATTGGTTTCCAGCTACTTACAGTGTTTGGAGTAAAAGAGAGAAAACGACCGGAAAAGAAGAGAACACTGTCATTAAAAGATATGTTTCATATATTCCTGAGAAATGATCAGTTGATAGTGATTGGAATTGCATGTTTATTATTCCAAATCGGAAATGGTCTTCTGATTATGATTGGAATGAATTTCTTTTATTTTGAATTTGGATATTCTGTAGGTGGCAGTCTTGTATTTTGGTTTACAATTATGTATGGATTAGGAACGCTGATATCAGAGGCATCTTTTGCGTGGCTTTCCTCAAAATTCACACGAAATCAGATTATAACTGCAGCTACCATCATTACAGTCATTGGGTATATGCTTTTTATGAGTGTAGGCTACATTTTACCAAAGAGTGTTGTTTTACTGAATATCATCGGTTTTCTGATCTTCTTTTCGCAGGGAGCATTTAATATGACGATGATTGTCATGTTAAATAATACCATAGAGTATGATGAAGTCCGATTTCATGAACGACATGACAGTATTATCTCAGCAGTAAGATCTTTTGCAACAAAGCTGGCAAGTGCAGTTGATCAGGCGGTTGTTGCGTTAATACTGATTATAAGCAATATTTATGCAATCAGTCAGAAAATATCCGGATTAGAAATAAAAGCTGGTACAGGAGAACTTACTTCGGAAAATGTAATTGTACAGGCAGATAAATTTATTCAGACAGCAGATGCCGGACAAAGATTTATATTGCGTCTTGGAATTGTAGCTGTTCCGGTAATTTCTATAGGAGCTGCTTATATACTGATTAAACGGAAATATATTATTGACGAACGTAAGTATGAAGAACTGGTAGCGGAAATAAAAAGCACAAATAAAAAATGATTCAATTAGTTGTGATGACCTTATAATTTATGAGTTTAGAAAAAGGTGATATGAATGACAATTGATGATTTTATATATGAAAATAGTATTGTACGTGATAATGGTTCTGAATATACAGCAGATCATATAGATAGGGTGATAGAATCTGTTTGTAATAATTATGGATTAACTATAAAAATGATTTCTACAAATTATGTTTTTCCACGTATTATAAAAGCGAGTGAAGAAAAGGCTTTGATTTGGGATCAAACATATTGGGAATTGTTCAGTCTGTATTTAGCGTATTTCACAGATTTAAATGCTATTCAAAAGACGAAAAGCTTTTGTACAATGTGCGTGAGACGGCAGCGGTATTAGGGGTGAATGTGCATCTGGTATATGAGCTGATTAACAGAAAACTATTACCTGCACTTCGGTTAGGTAGTCTAAAGGTTCGTAAATCAACATTGATAGATTTTGTTGAGAGATATGAAGGAATGGATTTGTCTGATTTGGACAACATAAAAGAATTGCAACAGAATATGAATTAGTTACATTAAGGTCAGTCTTGGAATACTAATTCCGGTTGCAATACAGGATGGTTGTATTCAGATTGCGTTCATTATAATAACGATGATTGCCAACCACAGGGGACTTGCTGCACCGGCAGGTTCAGTGTTATCGGTTGTGATATGCGCTGCCGCATTCGTATATCTTAAGAAAAGAGGGAAGCTGGGATAAGTGAAAAGTTATCTGATAATTTTATAATATTTGAAAAGAATAACTATTACTACGATTTATGATTTAATAACCAACATTTATTTTACAGGAATGACAAATGGGGTTATGATACCATTATCAAAGGCAAAGGAGCCGGAAATCTTTAGGGGATTCTGGCCCCTTTTTTACATTAGCAAGTATTTGAAGGAGGAAATATATATATGGAATACGAGATTTCTAATCGTTTATCAGGTGTACATGGTTCGATGATACGAGAACTTTTTAAGTTAGGAGCAAGTAAGGATATTATATCTTTTGGTGGTGGCAATCCGTCAGCAGAGACATTCCCATGCAAGGAGATAGAAGAGATAGCAGCAAAGGGACTCAGCGAGAATCCTGTCTCTTTATTACAGTATGGACTGAGTGAAGGTTATACACCTCTGCGTGATACCATGAAGAAATATCTTGAGAAGAAGGAAGGCTTTGATTTCGAGAATAATGAGCTTTTCATAGTGTCAGGCGGACAGCAGTGTGCGGACCTTACAACTAAGGCACTTGTTAATGAAGGAGACGTTGTGCTTACTGAAGAGCCTGCATTTGTAGGCTGCCTTAATACATTCCGTTCTTACGGTGCAAAGCTTGTAGGAATCCCAATGGAGCAGGACGGAATGAATATAAATGCGCTTGAGGAGGCTTTAAAGGCTAATCCTGATGCAAAGCTTTTATACACAATTCCATCTTTTCAGAATCCTACAGGAATCACAACTTCTCTTGAGAAGAGAAAAAAAGTGTATGAGCTTTGCTGCAAATATGATATCGCAATATTAGAGGACAATCCTTACGGTGAATTAAGATTTGCAGGTGAAAATGTGCCAACTATCAAATCAATGGATACAGAGGGCAGGGTTATATATGCAGGAAGCTTCTCAAAGGTAATGGCACCTGCATTCCGTCTTGGCTTTCTTGTGTTCAACAAGTCGCTCACAGGACCGCTTACAGTTGCAAAGCAGTGCACAGATGTACATTCAACTGTACTTTTCCAGTATATTTGTAATGAATATATTAATAACTATGATTTTGACAAGCATCTCGAGGATTCAAGAAAGGTGTATGAGCATAAATGTAATCTCATGATGGAGTGCATGAAGAAGGAATTCCATCCTTCAGTAACCTTCGGTCACCCTGAGGGTGGACTTTTTGTAATGGCATTCCTGCCAGATGGAATGGATTCTGCACCATTTGTAAGGGAGGCCATTAACAGAGGCGTTCTTTCAGTTCCGGGAGCAGCGTTCTTAGCAGATGAGAACCAGAAATCTAATGGATTCAGACTTAACTATTCGACACCTTCTGATGAACAGATTGTTAAGGGAATCGAGATTCTTGGAAAACTTACATACGAGTGGATTAAGTAGGAGGAGTGAAACATTATGAAGATAGCAGCATTCAGCGTTCGTCCAGATGAAAAACAGTATTTTGATACATTTGCAAATGTATACAAGGTGGAATTACAGATTAATAGAAGCGGATTTACAGCAGATGATATAGAAAGTGTCAAAGGCTGTGAGGCTATGTCGGTGTGCGATGGCATGTGTGACTTGTCAGCACCTGTTCTTGAAAAGCTTGCAGCAGAAGATGTTAAGTATATCGGTTTCAGGACAATCGGATATAACAGTGTTGACCTTGAGGCAGCAAAGCGCCTTGGAATCCGTGTTGCACACAGCGGATATTCGCCATATTCAGTTGCCAATTATACAGTAATGCTTATGCTTATGTGTATCCGCAAGGCTTTGTATGTAATGATGCGTTCGCACACAGCGGATTATTCACTTGGTCCTATATGTGGACGAGAAATGCAGAATATGACAGTAGGTATTATCGGAACAGGAAGAATTGGAAAGGCAGTAATTAAGAATCTTTCAGGATTTGGATGTAAGATTATTGCGTATGACCCATACCCTGCAAAAGACCTTGAAAATGTTGAATATGTAACGCTTGATGAATTGTACGCTAAGTCAGATATTATCTCGCTTCATACTTTTTTAAGTGATGAGACATATCATATGATTAATAAGGATTCAATTGCAAAGATGAAGGATGGCGTTATCCTTATAAATGCGGCTAGAGGTGCACTTGTTGATACAAAGAATCTGATTGAGGCTGTTGAGAGTGGCAAGATTGGTTCAGTTGGAACTGACTGCTGCGAGGGTGAAGATGATTTTATCCGTACAGACCGTAAGTATGATGACCTTGTTGTTAATCACGATTACATCATACTTAAGTCTTTCCAGAATACTATTGTCACACCTCACATTGCATTTTTCACAGATCAGGCTGTGTCTGACATGGTTGAGTCTTCAGTTAAGAGTGTTGTGCAGTTTGCAGCCGGTGAAGACACACCATTAGAAGTGCATTAAAATACACAGGTGCATTATTTATTCAATTTCTTGAAATATTCTTCAAGCTGGTGCTCGAAGATTCGCTGATTTTCTGAGCAGAATGAGCCAAGCGGCTGATAATAAATGCTTCTGAAATGTGGACAGTCATCTATATGCAGCAGGCTTATGTTTTCAGGAAGGCTGCTGCTTGTCCATGTTACAGAGGCAACAAATGATACTCCAAGACCGAGACTTATGAGATTGCCCTGTAATATGTAATCATTGCATGAGTAGGCTATCTGAGGAGTTTTCTTACATTTACTGAATATTGAATTGAACACTCCGGCGTAAGATGGAGTATCTGCAAGGTCAATGAATTTCTCGTCCATCATCTGTTCTACTGATATGTGTCCGGTATGGGCAAGTGGATGTGATGATGAAACGGCAAGGCAGATTTCTTCTGTCATAAGAAGATGTGCATTGTCTGGAATATCATAAGCTGATGAGACAGAGTCAATCAGCAGGTCACACCCTTTTGGTTCAGAAGATATTGAAAAGCTGACATGAGGGTGCTCATGGATAAAATCTTTAAGTACATTGCTGACAAGAACTGCACTTGAGCGGAGACAGAGCCTTATTTCGCCGGCATCTCCAAGACTTTCACTGACAGCACGCGCAGCATCTTCTGAAAGAGCCAGTATTCTTAATCTGTTGCAGTGGACATACGGTATTGTGATAATAACCCGCCGCAAGGATATGATAAATATAAAAAAGGTATTTGTCAATCCTGTGACAATATCACTTGTTATAGGACTGTTTCTTTTTATTACGGGAATTAAACTGCCAGGTGTAATAAACAGCACGATGGCTGGAGTTGCAGCACTTAATACACCTGCAGCCATGATAGTACTGGGATATTATCTGTCATGTGTCAGAATCTGTGACTTACTTCTTAATCCATCCCTGTATCTGGCATCGTTTGTCAGGCTTATAATAATTCCGTTGCTTACACTGCTTGTACTTTATATTATACAGGTGGGACATGGTCAGATTGGAATGATTACATTGATTGCTGCGGCAACACCAGTTGGAACGAGTACGGCAATATTTGCACAGAAATTCGGACAGGATTATGAGCGGGCGGTATGTATGGTCTGCCTGTCAACGCTGTTTTCAATTATTACGATGCCAGTTGTGATGTATCTGGCGCAGATGTGGATTATGTAGTTTAACTATTATTTTTGGTTATGATTAGATAACCAACATGTATTTTACAGGAATAACACAATGGTATATTATACAAACATCAAAGGCAAAGGAGCCATGACCCGGAAGGGGTAATGGTTTCTTTGCTTTTTTGTGTATAAGATATCTTTGCAGGAAAATGTATAGTAAATATGGCTATTCACAATATGAGAAAGAAAGGAACTAAAGTTATGGGAAATAACGGAATTGAATTGGAAAGAGATGGCTTTAAGAGCCGTACAGGTTTTATTCTTGCCTGTATCGGTTCGGCAGTAGGAATGGGAAATATATGGCGTTTTCCATATATGGTATCTGCATGGGGTGGTATGACATTTTTAATACCTTATGTAATATTTGTAATACTGATAGGTTCGACAGGTGTTATAGAGGAGATGGCACTTGGCCGTGCGACTAAGGGCGGACCTATTAAAGCATTTGGCGACTGTATGCAGATGCGTACAGGAAAGAGAAAAGCAGGTGAGGCAATTGGTTTTATTCCTGTGCTTGGCTCACTGGCTTTGGCAATGGGCTATACTGTAGTTGTTGGCTGGATATTCAAATATACTTATCTTGCATTTTCTGGAAAGCTTTCAGCAATGGGCAATGATATGTCAGCTATTGGTGGTATGTTTGTAAGTACAGCAGGCTCATTTGGCAATAATATGTGGCTTATAATCGCGATGGTTGTAACTGCTGTTATTATGGCACTTGGTATTGCAGGCGGAATTGAGAAAGCAAACAAGGTCATGATGCCTTTGCTTTTCATCATGTTTGTAGGACTTGGAATATATATCTTCACGCTTCCTGGTTCAAGTGCAGGTTATAAATACATTTTTACCCTTAATCCTAAGGGAATTCTTGATATAAAGCTCTGGATATATGCATTTGGTCAGGCGTTCTTCTCACTGTCTATCGCAGGTAACGGAACTGTTATCTATGGTTCATATCTTAGTGATAAGGAAAATGTTGTTACTTCAGCAAGAAATGTTGCTGTATTTGATACTATTGCTGCTTTATTAGCTGCATTTGTTATTATTCCAGGTATGGCAGCAGGCGGTGCCGAGTTATCTTCAGGTGGTCCCGGACTTATGTTTATCTATCTTGTAAATGTATTTAATGGTATGCCGGGTGGTAAGATTGTAGGAATTGTATTCTATGTATGTGTTCTGTTTGCCGGCATGAGCTCACTTGTTAATCTGTATGAAGCTCCGGTTGCAACTATTCAGGAGAAGCTTAAGCTTAACCGTGTTGCATCTGTTGGAATTATTGCAGTGGCTGGCTGTGTTGTGTCACTTGTAATACAGGGGATTGTATCAGGCTGGATGGACGCAGTATCTATCTATATCTGCCCACTTGGCGCAATGCTCGCAGCAATTATGTTCTTCTGGGTTGCAGGAAAGAAGTTTGCTGTTGATGCTGTTAATGCAGGTGCAGATAAGCCTATTGGAAAGTGGTTTGTACCACTTGGCAAATATGTCCTTGTCCCACTTTCACTTGTTGCACTTATTGCAGGTGCTTTACTTGGAGGAATTGGCTGATGGAGGTTTAGACTGGTTGATTGAGACTGGCGGATTGCAAAGCAATCCGCCTTTTTTTGCGTGGTGGAGTGAGAAATAGCGGCGGATTGGACTTTGAGGTGGAGGGGGGCAGGAGGAAGTCCAAAAGGAGCAGAAATGAAGTGGTAATCTAAAAGTAGACACCAACCCAATTATTGTAGACATTATTTATATATAAGAGTACCATTTTTTATAAGGTAGTCACTTATATAATAATGGAATCATGGAGGTGTCACATGAAGCACAGTTTAGAAGAAAGAATGGATATAGGACGACGTATGTATTTACACGAGATTACATATAAGGCGGCTATGGAGATTTATGGTCTTAGTGAATCCTGTGCACATAAATACATGACAGATTATAAGAAAGCACAAGGAATTCCTCTTGCTAATACAGTGCCTAAAATGAAAAATTCAGCAGTCTTAAAATCATTGTCTTCACCTGACATTGATACATATATGGCTATGTCCAAAGAAGAATTAATAAATGAACTTATTATAGCTAAAGCGAATGAATTAAGGGCAAAAAAAGGATACGAAGTGAAAGGAGCTGGTGCAAACAAGGAGTACAGTATTTTAAACAACAAGAATACGAAATCATAATGGAAATGTCATCTCAATTTCCTGTTAAGCATCTATGTGATGTTCTGGATATTAACAGAAGTGGATTTTATAAATGGAAAAAACGTTTAGAAAAACCTTCTG
>ERZ1026954.108-NODE-108-length-10969-cov-5.543614_pt1 | contig 10969 bp, 10 predicted proteins | sample MGYA00519251_ERZ1026954 | MGnify/ENA primary metagenome ERZ1026954 (study PRJEB26926, sample SAMN06164853) | human gut metagenome | biome: ENVO:00009003; feature: ENVO:2100002; material: ENVO:00002003 | host: Homo sapiens | place: USA | collected 2012 ... | reverse complement strand
GAGTGTCTCGTGGGCTCGGAGATGTGTATAAGAGACAGGTTTCAAATGTAAAATCTTCTTTCTTGGCAATTGATTCATATCTCATCCGATCAACCAAAACAGCCGCTTCCATGTTATTCATTCCCGTAGTCGCAACAACATCATCGGCATTAGTATATTTACCAACTTTATCAAAAAAAGCTGTTATTGTACTTTTCCCCGAACCATTTGGTCCCGCTAATACAAGAATCATCGGTTTTTTATTCTGCATATTTTCTTTCCCCATTTGCATACTCTACATAAGCCTGTTTCTTTTCATTATCATAACCGGCTATAGGTTTTTTACATATTTTCGCTTTATTTATTGCTGCCTTAACAGCTTCAACTGCCCTTTCGTCCATTTCATTATCCGATTCTGTCAATGTACTCTTCTCTTCTTCTCTGGATACAACTTTTATAATTCTACCACTTTTGGTGCTTACAGTTGTCATATAATCACTCCCTCTGTTTTGATTAATATTAAAATATATTATCTCTTATACTTGTTTTCTTTTTATTATAATATTTATTTTATCATAGTTCACACAAAAAAACACCCCAGAACCGAAGTTCTGAGGTGTAATATACTCTTGATATTCTCTTTTCCGAAAAATTATCTCTTTGAGAACTGTGGTGCTCTACGAGCTGCTTTGAGGCCGTATTGCGCGAGTTTTTGAGCTGTTTTCCCTTGATACTCCGGGATTTTCCGGCTTTCTGCCTCTCAGTTATCCGGTGTGCGGACCATAAAAAACGGCATTTTTTCATTCAGCAATAGCCTGATGAAACGCACCATTTACTACCCCAAACAGCTCCTCTGGTTTATTGTACTTCACTTTTGCATAGATGTCCATAGTTGTTTTGCTGTTTTCGTGTCCGGCAAGGTATTGGACGGTCTTTGGATCAACACCAGCATAGAGAAGATTGGTAATGTAAGTGTGCCGCAGCTGATGCGGGGTTACATCAAAGTCCAGCGTATATCTGATTTTGGGTTGATTTTTCTGGGTCATGCCCAGCGTTGGGGTAACCGTGTATTTGATGCTCTGCCCATTCACATACTTATAATAGTTCCGGGGCTTAGTGGAGCGGACAACGACATACTGCCACACTCTTTGAAACTGCGAAGCAGCCAGCGGCTCCCCTTTGCTGTCAGCAATCACATAATCTGATATGGAATTTTCTTTCGTTTCTCTCAGACAATCCACCAAACACTTCGGTATCGGAATATCCCTTTTTGCCGCCGGAGTCTTTAGCACCGTAGAAATCACGGGTCTGTTATGCTCTGTACGCCATGCCCGCCTCACCGATAGATAAGGTGTATCCTCGTCCAGAAATACACAATCCCATTGCAGTGCAAGAATTTCTTCCCGACGCAGACCGGAATACAAACCGAGCATAATAAACAAATATGGAGGAAGTCCCTTGACTGTATCCAGAAGCACGGCTACCTGCTGATCTGTCAATGCCTCCTTCTTTTTTGTCGGTTTTCCGCCTTTACCGGATATTCCCGCACAGGGATTGTGTTCAAGAATTTGGTTTCTCTCTGCCGCATAAAAAATGCACTTGAGTAGCATATTGACCTTATTGTATAAGCCTTCCGATTTCTTTGACAATGGAACAAGCGCCAGCCGAATATCGTCAGCAGTCACTTCTTCCATATACATCTCTCCCAGAGGTTTGATGATATAGTTTGTCATATCCCTCGTATAACCTCTGAGTGTAGACGCAGACACCTTTGCCGACTGCATCAGCAGCCACTTCTCGCCATACTCGGCTACTGTCGGGTGCTGCCGGTGAAAGATAATTTCTTCCACCTGCTTCCGGGCCTCTAACTGCTTCTCATACAATTCTTCACAAGTTGCGGCATACAAACTCAACTCTTTGCCATCTGCATCCGTAATCCTGGTTCTGTAATACTGGATTCCTTTCAATGTAATGGTCCCGTACTTCGGGATCTGTGTTTTCTTTTTTGCCATCTTTGATCGTCCTTTCTTGATAATGTGTAGTCTCCGTATCTACACTCTCTTTTTATCAGAAAGCCCCGATTTAATCAAAGATACGGCTGAGGTAAAACAAAGAGCGAGACATCCTTGCCTCGCTCCTTCTTCATTTCCTATTTGTTATTACTGTGCTGCATCCCAGCTTGCAAACGCACAGTTCATTGATCTGACCAGCTCATCTGGTCTGTTGTACTTAACCTTTGCATAAATGTCCATGGTAATCTTGCTGCTTTCATGGCCTGCCAGGTATTGAACCGTTTTGGGATCTACCGATGCATGAATGAGATTGGTAATGTAAGTATGCCGCAGCTGATGGGGTGTTACTTCAAAGTCCAGACTGTAAACCACTTTTCCGTTATGAGCAGCCTTTTCTCCCAAGACAGGTGTGACAGTATGCTTTACTCTTTTTCCATCTTCATACCGATAATAGCTCCGCTCCTTGACCGTCCTCGTAACAATATACTGCCAAAGTCGCTTAAACTGCGTGTAGGACAGCGGTTCGCCATCCCGGTTTGAAACCACGAACTCCGAAGTCGAAGTTTCCTTTGCTGCTTTCAAACACTCAGCCAAGCAAACAGGAAGGGGGATATTTCTCTCCGCAGCCTTGGTTTTCAATTCATCCGAAATCACCGGTCTGTTGTGTTCTGTATGCCATGCCCGCCTTACCGTCAGATATGGAGTATCCGTATCCAGATATACTGAATCCCATTGCAGAGCAAGAATTTCTCCCCGGCGCAGACCCGCATACAAACCGATCATGACAAAGACATAAGGCGGCAAATCTCGGATAGCATCCAAAAGTCGCTCCACCTGTTCATCTGTCAAAGCCTGACGCTCCTCTTGAGGAACACCGCCACCTTTTGTTGTCAGATAAATCGTTGGGTTATGGTCAATGATCCTGCTTTCCATCGCTGCGCGAAAGATAGACTTGTAAAGGATCACCACAGATTTATAAACCGATGCAGATTTCTTGGAAACCGGAACAAGGGCAAGTTGAATATCATCCAGACTAACCTCTCCCATCCGTTTATCTCCCAATTCCGCTATAATATGCCGCCTGACCTTTGAGGTGTAATCCGTCAAGGTAGTGGCTCGTACATGAACCGACTGCATCAGCAGCCACTTTTCACAATACTCTGCAACTGTGGGCGTTTTCCGATGAAAAGTAGCATTCTCAATCTGTTCCAACGCAAGCGTTTCTTTGTTATATAGTTCTTCAGGTGTTTTTGCGTAGATAGCTACGAGCTTACCATTCGCGTCTTTGATTCTGGTCCTATAATATAGGACACCTCTTTTCATGACTGTGCCATATTGAGGAAGTATTATTTTTCTATTTGCCAATTCCTCCACCTCCTAAGAATAATCTCCAGCGCTGTACCTTTGTTTTATCAGACCTCTCTGATTCCATCAAGGATACGGACCGGCTCACGATCTTCCGCTTCGAGGTTTACGGTAAGTTGCGCTTCTCTCAACTGGTTTTGCTCTGTGCGTGCATTTTGCGATATACTCCTGGAGACCTGCCGCAGTAAAATACACACAGCCATTCTGAACATACTGCACATAAGAGATCAAGCCGTTGTTACGGGCGGCATCCAGCGTTGCTATGCTGATTCCTAAGATTTCAGCAGCTTCTTTTCGTGTAATGAGCTTTTCCATAGACTATATTCCCTCCAATCTGTCAAGGTTATCATCGTGCTTTCAAAATCACATGAATACGCTGGCAGCCGAAACTGCCAGCGCATGGTATCTGATTTTGAATAGAAAGCGGCCACCCAAAAGAGCAGTCGCTTCCTATTTTAATATGACTCAATTCTCGTCACATTTGCCACGCAACCCTGACGATGGGAACATAACAGGTCTCCGCTGGCGCGGTTGTCATAACTCCGCGGCGTCGTTTTACTCGTGCGCCGCAGGGTTCCCCCCAAGTCTTTGGCGGGCCGTGAGGAAGTATCTTTAAGCCCCCATGCAGTCATCGCGCCGAATCTGCCACAATCCGTTTTATGAAATCGTAGATCGCTCCGAAGCAGTTCTTTCATCACCTCCCTGACTGCTCCATCTTCGCGGCGTTTCATATTCGCTCGTACATGGGTTATGTACCTGTTGTGCTGTCTATTCGATTGTCAATGTACTGATGAAGGAGGAAAACTTGTCCTTCTTATTAACACTGACAAAAAAGGCAAAAAACAGGCGCATCAAATGAAATTTTATCAAAAATATTTTACAAGCTGCTTTAATCCACGGCGGATACTGTCTCGGACACGGCTTGGGTCTACACCTTCTACTTCGGCAATTTCATTTACCGTCATTCCCAGATAGTATCGGGCATAAATTCGCTTTGCCTGTTTCTCCGGCAGCTTCATCACAGCGGCATAGACCTGCTCCTGAAACTGTTTTTCCTCCAGAACCATCTCCGGTGTCTGCGGCTTCAACAACACCGCATTTTCAATGCCATTCTCGCAATCCAGAGAATACTGTGCTTTATAACGATACATCTTTCGCTCATACGCAGCCTCCGCACGTTCAGCTGCTCGAATAGTCTCCATTACTTCCTCTGTCACATCTACAAAAAAGTCTGTTGTATAAACATCAGGATAAAGTTCCCGAAGGTTAATTTTCTTCATTATGTACCTCCATTTCGATTCACGGGTGATTGACGGGTGAATCGAATGGAGGCGGAGACCGACACCGGCAGACAACCGGGTCATCTCCGAAAAAATGGCAACAAAAAACGCCAGATTTCCGTGGGGGAAAACTGGCGTGCCAAGAACAGCCATTATTATACCGAATTACATAGAACGATAATGCCGATACAATATTATACTTGCCCGGAGGAGGAGCAATGCTTTTTTTAACTGATGTAGATCATGTGAGCTTTGAAAAAGCAAACGAGACACGGCAAAATAACCTCCAATCGGCTACCGTGTCCCTGCAAGTCGTCATTGGTTTGTGCAATCGCAAAGAAACGGCGGCTCTGAAAATCAAAGCCGCCGTTTCAAATGGGCGTGTTGATAGGCTGCTGTACGACGGCTTTTTTTCTTTTGCCGTCGTGCGGCAGCTTGTTCCTTTTGCGCTTATCTTAACAAGCAATCCTCACAGAAATGTCACTGACACACGCTGTTTCGACAGAATAATGGGCTGAAATCTCACGAACCTGTGAGATTTGAAAAACCGGGAGAATAATCTCCCGGTTTTCATCGCAAATATTTAATTCTGCCTCAGTCTCTCTACAACGCTTTGCTTAACATTTTGCATGAAAGTTATGACGGGGGTTGCCAAGCAGACCAGCAAAACAATAGCTGCGACAACCAACAGAGAAATTACAGGATAGTGAAAAGCTGCATAAGGAACCATTCTTCTAAAGGCTGAGTATATTGGAATATATATCGCTGTTCCCAGTGTGGCAAGCAGTAGGAAAGAAATACTCCAATAATACACGCCTTCCCAAAGCAATACATTTCTAATTTGCTTTTTCGTCATTCCTATACTTTCAAGTGTTGCAAATTCATGTTTCCGAGTATTTACACTAACAACCATTGTGTTAATGAAATTCATAATTCCTATCAGCAAAAATACAGCGGACAACCCTGCGGCTATAATCCTTGAGGTCAGCAAATATCCGGCCATTTCTTGCTGCTTTTCATATCGTGACAGAATCGTAATGCCCGGTGACGAAGCAGTAATGGATTGAAGCTGCTCCATAATCCCTTTGTCATAACTGCTATCAATCGTATCAAAAGCAATCCGAAAGATTTTGGTTTCTCCAGACAACTTCTCTATTGCCTGCTTACTGATATACAAATCAGGGGCAGTACCTCTCTCATTTCCTCGACCACTCTGAAAATCAGCGTCCAGAAAGCCAGTTGCCACTGTAAAGACCTGTTCCCCGGACTCACCGACAACGGTGATTGCTTGCCCTGGCTGAATCAATAGGTTTCCCTCATCATCCGTCATAGCGGACAAAACCACCAACTCTCCCTTTTCAAAGGCGGTTAAGTCAATAGGCTTATCAAGCGTTTTATTAAGTTCTTCGATATATCTGGAATCTATTCCGTAAACGCCGCTCCAAAAATTATCTGTATAGTTTTTTCGTGTTTCCGCATTTGAAAAATCAAGACCTGATACGCCATCCAAGGAATCAATATATTTCCCGAATACATTTTCGTCGTAAATGACATCCATAGTGGGCCACGGTGAAGCAGAATAAGTGACGCGCAGATTTTCAATTCCCTGCATTGTTTCAATTTGCTGCAACATTTCATCAGAGAGCAGGTTTCCTTCTTCGGAAATGCTGTAAGTCAATGCGAAATCACTTTCTCCCCATTGATTTACAAAATTGTCGGGACTTAGGCTTGATAGTAGACCAGCAGAAACCAAAAACAATATTAAGCCTAAAAATAAGGACGCAAAAGTAAGGAAAGCGCTTTTAGGGTTTCTAAAAATATTATCTCGTGCCATCCGAGATAATTTTGTTCTATGGCTCTTATGATCTCGGTAACTCCTTGTATTTGCCTCCGTATAGCGTGAAGCCGCAACAGGAGAAATACTTGCAGCTATTTTCGCTGGTTTCATGCTGCCGATGATTGCAGTAAAAAATGTGAAGATTGCGGCACCCGCAAAAATAATGGGGGAAAAGGACACTATCTCCCCAAGGTCTGTATCGCTTGAGTACATCATATTCATGGCAAACGGAACAAGTCCAAGCGAAACAATACCACCGACAATCAGGCCGCTGGGAATACCGATCACCGCCGTTCTGAATATTTGAGAACGCACGATCCGCTTGATTTGTCTTTTTGTCGTGCCTATCGTTTTAAGCTGTCCATAGAATTGTGTATCTCTTGAAATTGAGATATACAGAATGTTATAAATCAGCAAATAGCCGCTGATAATGATAAAGACGATAATAGCAGCCAGTGGAAGAACAATGGTGGTGGAATTGCTCTGAGCAATAGGTACAATTTCAAAGGACTGACTTTCTGTAAACGAAATCTTCCGTTTTAGTTTTTCACAGGATCGCAGGGCATTACTGTCATCAGAAAAAGAAATCATTGCGGTAGACACACTATCAAAGGGAAGCCCTGTTTGTGTTGCAAAAAGCTCCGAAACATAAGCGGCACCACGGTTGCCTGCACGTGAAGCCGAATAATCTGTATAATAGCCCGACAAAACAAATTCATCGGAGATATATTGATAATCTGTTCCGAGTTGATAGGAAAGGGAAATATTCATCCCTATCTGTGGATCATCAATCCCCATTGCACGCAAAGCCCATGTAGGGAGCATAATTTCATTTTTTGCTTGCGGATAATCTCCGTGTATATCCGAAATTGTTGGTACACGGTGTTCTTGCCATTCTGTTTCGTCTATCCAAGTAATACTCAGCAGGGCATCGTCCATTCCAGATGTATCAATGCTGCCCAATCTCTGACTGACACCAACTACGGATACCAAGCTGGATCGGCTCAATTCTTCATATTGTTCTTCTGAGAGACTTGTAATTGCCACATCCGCAGTCGTGCCCATCGCACGAATTTGCTGCATTTGATAGGTTTCAAAATAACTGCACCCCAAACTAAATACAGATGTAATCATAAAGGCGGTCAAGAATAATGCGATGGTAACGAAAACATTTCTCTGCTTATTAGCGCGGTAGCTTCTTTTGGCAAGACGATTGATTGTTGCCTGATTATTGTTCCCAAATAAAATATCATCCATCAATGTCACCCCCTGTCACTGTGCGATTTTTCCGTCCTCAATACGGATAATTCGGTCGGCAAGCTGGGCAATTTCATTGTTATGGGTAATCATTACAAGCGTTTGATGGAACTTCTGACTTGTAACTTTCAGCAAACCAAGAACATCACTACTTGTCCGGCTATCCAAATTGCCTGTCGGTTCATCTGCAAGTATAATAGCTGGTTTGGAAACAAGGGCGCGGGCAATCGCTACACGCTGCTGCTGGCCGCCGGACAGATTGTTAGGCATACTGTTCAGCTTCCCATCGAGAGCCAGCATTTTCACTACTTCATCCATAAACCGCTTGTCCACGGTATCACCATCCAGCTCCACCGGCAGGACAATATTTTCATAGACATTCAGCACAGGAACAAGATTGTAATTCTGAAAGATAAACCCGATGTTACGTCTGCGGAAGATGGTAAGCTGTTCATCCTTGAGTTTCGATAATTCTTTCCCTTTTACTTTAATACTGCCGGAAGTTGGCGTATCTAACCCGCCCATCATGTTCAGCAAAGTAGACTTACCGCTGCCGGAAGTACCAACAATGGCAACAAATTCACCTTCCTCAATGGATAGGGTCACGCCATCCAATGCTTTTGTAATGTTCGGTTCGGTGCCGTAATATTTCTTCAAATCTGTCGTTTGTAATATGTTCATATAGAACACCACCCTTTCTTTTTGATGGCTCTATCATAAAAGGTAAACCTCACAGAAATGTCACGGGAAACAAAATACCTCTGTTTAATTAAATCTCAAATGTCATAGGTCTGTGACATTTTGTTTTTTAGCGTACTTATTTTATTGTCGAGGCAGAAAGACGGAAAAAGTTGAACCCCTCCCAACCTCGGATGTTACCCGGATATAACCGCCTTGCAAGGTTACGATCTCACGAGCCAGATATAGACCAATACCAATTCCATCTACATCATGTACGATGTCCTCTCGATAGAAACGCTTGAAAATTGCTCCCTGATGCTGTTCTGAAATGCCAATGCCTGTATCTGCAATGTCGATTTTCACATACATTTCCCAACTTTCAACCGAAACACGGATTTGACCGCCCTCCGGCGTATATTTCACCGCATTGTCCAAAATATTGAACAATGCTTCACCTGTCCATTTTCTGTCATGGGAAACGACCAAGTTCTCCGGGCAGTCCACTTGAACATTGATCTGTTTTTTCTCGGCGTTCAGAAGAATACCGCCCAATGCGGCGGCAAGCGTGTCATAAAGCGGCTGGCTTTTCTTTTCCAGAGAAATGACACCTGCTTCCAGACGAGAGGTTTTAATCATCATCTGCATGAGAAAATCCAGTTTATCAAGTTGGCTGGCCTGTGCTGTAAGAAACTCTTTTTGCTTTTGCACAGGGACTTCATTTTCAAGCAGGGTGCTGTTAATCATTTTCAAGTTCGCAATCGGGGTCTTGACCTGATGAGAAATGTCGGAAATCAGTTCTTGCAGGTCAGCCCGTTCTTGTGCAATGCTGTTCTTGTTTTCCTGCATGACTTCATATAAACGGTTCAGCCGATATTCAATTTTATAGAAAAGACTTTCTTCTTCAATAATCTGTTTCGGCTGCATATTCCCGGACAACATATTATCTATCAGACTACAAAAGCTATCGGAGAACATTGCCAGTTTACGCCGAACCAGCACCATAAAACAAACAGCGCAAAGCAGCACAAAGATGCCGAACAATACTACATACCAGACAGCGGTTATATTCTGAGTTAGCCCATACAAAGCTGCTGAAACCGTCCCCATTGCCACCAGCAGGAGAACAGCTAAAAAGAGACAGGCTTTGTTGACAGAGAGTTTTCGCCCATTCATTTCAGCACCCCTCCAATCCACATATAACCCATACCATATACCGTTTTGATGTACTGACGGTCGGGTGTTTCAATTTTGTTTCGTACCCGGCTGATAGCCGCAGTCAGAGCGTGTTCATCCACGAAATTTCCGTCTGCGTCCCACAATTTTTCCAACAAGACTTGCCGGGTCAAAACAATCTGTGGATTTTTCATCAGAATTTTCAAAAGTCGATATTCCAGTGGTGTGAATGTAAGTGGCTTTCCTGATAGAGTAGCACTCATTTCTGAAAAATTGATGGTCAGTATGTCATCCTCATAAGTATCACCACCATATTGTTTTGTCAGCCTCCCTAGCACTACCGCCAGTTTCTTTTGAAAGACACTCATAGGGAAAGGTTTTGTCACATAATCTTCTGCACCCAGCTCATACCCTTTGAGCATATCGCTTTCCATATCATTTGCGGTCAGAAAGATAATAGCGGTATCGGGACGGCGTTCTTTTACCTCCCGGCAGAAGTCAAAACCGTTCCCATCCGGCAAATTTACATCCAGCACAATTAGGTCATAGTCCTGCTCTGTCAAGAAACTACCGGCCGCTGATTTTGTCAGCGCAGAATCCACCGCATAGCCCGCAGTATTCAAGTTATAGCATAAAGTATTATTCAAAAGTCGATCATCCTCGACTACTAAAATTCGCATGGTATCACACTCCTTCATTTTCAGTGTATCACCCAAATGTCACAGAAACCTCACTGAGATTTGTTTTCTTTTCTCCGCCTGTCTACTGGCTTCTCTGCATTTTTAGGAATAAGCCAAATCGTCGCCATTTTTACAGCACCGGGGATGCGCCCAGATGTACACAAATAATTTATCTGGCGCTGCGTAACATTCCATTTTTGGCTTGCCTCTTTTAATGTTATGTAGTCCATTTTGCACCTCCTAAAATATTATATTTCGTCTTCTCGAAGAATACAAGTTTATCCCTACCTATTACTCTACAAAAATCAGCATAATCTTACCGTTCATCAGGCATAATTAGGTTATTCCTTTGCACAAACCAGAACGATACAATGTTATTGAGGTGAACGATTATGCCGATTGATGATTTAACTGCTTTAGGGCAGAAAATGCGGGAAGCCCGAAAGAATAAAGAGCTAACACAACAGGAGCTATCTGATTTGAGCCATGTTTCTGTAAAGCAAATCGCCAATATCGAAAAGGGGAAAATGAATCCTTCTTATTTGATTTTGAGAGCATTGGCCAAGGTCCTGCATATCTCTTTAGATACACTTATAAATCCAGATGTTTCTCTGGAGGATGAAGGTGTCAATCAGATGAAAATGCTTTATTCCAGCTGTCCGCCAGAAATGCGTGACACCCTGCTGCATCACACCCAGGAAACGG
>ERZ1026954.64-NODE-64-length-14572-cov-5.038231_pt1 | contig 14572 bp, 10 predicted proteins | sample MGYA00519251_ERZ1026954 | MGnify/ENA primary metagenome ERZ1026954 (study PRJEB26926, sample SAMN06164853) | human gut metagenome | biome: ENVO:00009003; feature: ENVO:2100002; material: ENVO:00002003 | host: Homo sapiens | place: USA | collected 2012 ... | reverse complement strand
ATTTATTAATAAAATAAAATAGTAATGAAAGGTTTAACTTATTTCAAACTAAAATCACCATATCCAGGTGATATAACAAAAAATTGCAGTCTGGATGGCACTGAAATTGACAACAATTTCTTCGAGCTTGAAAGCCGTGATGTGAAAACAGCATACTGGCAAAATGATACGCTAATAATTGAACGTATGAATGGTGATATTATTAGCGTTCCTGGCATTACTGAAGGCTGTACTAAAAATTTAAACATTGCATACGACAAAGAACAAGGTACTTTATACGTTACACAAGATGGTTATACCCAAGCCATTACAGGCTTTATTAGTTCTGATGTTTTAACAACCATCAATTCTGATGATACGCTTACAGGTATGGGAACAAGAAAAAAACCTATTGGTATATCTCCAATGTTTGAAACAGGACAATTCAGACCTGCTATAAAAATTATTGATACTACTAAAGGTGAGAAATTACCTGACCCTAACAGAGTAGACCCACGAAACAGATTTGTTACAATTGAAAATGTTTCTGATTATGGTTATTTATATGATTACAATGGTGTTAGAAAAATAGCATGTGATTTACGTGACTCTTCTTCAGAATGGAGAATACCAACTAAAGAAGATTGGGATGACATGTTAAATGCTGTTGAACCATGTTTAGAAGATAGAAATCATGATAAAGTAACATGTAATCGTGATTTAGGACGTTTTGCTGGAAAGTTATTAAAAAGCGTTGATTTTTGGCGTTTAGAAAGTCTTAATCCATGTGATTCAAATAATGGTTGTAATTGTGGTAATGATTGTAACACATCTAATGGTTGTGGCACACGTTATGCAAACAATTGTGATGGTTATTGTGGTGAATACACTGAAAATGCTTGTTCAAAACCTAATCCTTATCCAAACAGAGGTATTGACAAATATGGCTTTGCTGCCGTTCCTGCTGGTTATGGTGATGATGGTGGCAGATTAGATTACTTTGGTGAAAGAGGATGGTATTGGACTGCAACTAATCAATGTGCAACTAATGCCTATACAAAACGTTTTGAATATAATAAATCATCTGTTTATCAGGAAGTGATAAGCACAAGTAATTTATTATCATTAAGATTAGTTAAAGATTATGATGGTACTAACTTCAGTGAAAGAGAAACTATATTAGGCTCTGATTATTCAACAGTATTAATGCCATCTATCAAATCAGGTAAAACTATTTGGATGTCTACTAATGTTGCATTTTCAAATAGATATTATGGTCCTGTTGTTCCTAATAATGGAATGAATTTAACATATACTAAGAAATTCTTTGTTAATGAATGGGATGGAAAAAGATGGCTTAAAAATGAACTTCGAAATGGTGATTCTATTGTAATATTAAAAGCACCAACAGGTGAAGATAATGTTGAATATAGAGTTATTAATGGCGAGTTATCTAATGTTGCTACTTCAATATATGATGAAGTAATAATTGCCATCAGACCTCAATTAGACTCATTGAAAGGTGCAATTGCATCTGAAACAATTCGTGCTAAAGAAGCTGAAAGAGTATTAGATACTAAAATTGATACTGAAACTGCTCGTGCAGTACATGTTGAGAATGGTATTATTGACCAATTGACACAAGAAATTGATAGAGCAAAACAAGCAGAAGAAGCATTAAGTGACCGAATTGATGCAATCAGTACAGGTCATACAGAAGATATTGCACAATTAAATCAAAAAATTGATGATGAAATTGCTCGTGCTAAAGAAGAAGAAGAGTTCTTAGACCAAAAAATTGAAAACGAAACTGCTCGTGCTGAAGCTGCTGAAACTAAATTGGATGAAGATATTAAAAATGAAACTGATAGGGCTACATTAGCTGAAGAAGTAATACAAGAAAATCTTGACAATGAAGTAAAAAGAGCACTAGCTGCCGAAGAAGCTAATGAGAATGCTATAAATGCTGAAGCTGAATTAGCTCGTGCAAATGAAGAGCATTTACATCAAATGATTTTGGACGAAGCTAATAGAGCAAGTGGTGTTGAAGTATCTTTAAGAGAAGATTTGACAAATGAAATTGCTCGTTTAACTAATAAAGATAATCAATTAGACCAAAAAATTGAAGCTGAAACTGACCGTGCTGAAGCTGCTGAAGATTTAATAAATAAAAGAATTGACGATATTGGCACAGGTCACACAGAAGATATAACTGCATTAACTAAAAAGGTTGATGATGAAATTGCTCGTTCAATAGCTGAAGATACAAGATTAGACCAAAAAATTGATGATGAAATTGCTCGTTCAACTGAACAAGATACATTAATTACTGGACGTTTAGTTGCAAAAACAGGTAGTGTGATGGATGCTGCTAATGGAAGTTTAACTTTAGCAACTGAAGATGCTGCTAATTCAATAACAATAAGTTTAGATTTTAACTTCGGTTCAATCTAATTATAGTAAATAAAATTTAGAAATATAATAAAAAAATGGGTAAAAGATTGCAAATAAGAAATCATGCTGAAGTCTTTGATACAAGAGATTCAGCTTTAGCCTATATTAACGATATATACAAGGGTCAATCATTAGTTGCTGAACCAACAGTTTATCTGTATGGTTCAGCCTTGAACCCTAATATTATTCTTGCTATTGGTTCAGTAGGTAATGGTTCATTAGCTGCTAAAAACAAAGTATTTTTAATTGATACTGCAAGATTAGACGCTGATATTGCACAATTGAAACAAGATGTATCTGGTGATACTGAAAATATTCAAGATATTTTAACTAAATTAAATGCGGTTATTGTTGGTTCAGGTCTTGATTCTGATGGTACTTATCAAGTAGATATTGATGATGATTTATTAAAAAAAGCAACATCATTAAATGATGCCATTAAAAAATTATCTGCATCATTACAAGCAACTGCCAAATCAACCGACTTAACAGTTAAAGATAGTGAAACTGTGCATTTAGAAACAACTAAGACAAGTACAGGTGTACTTTTACAGGCATTTTCGAAAATATCAGAATATGGTAAATTAGACCCTGATTTTAATGATAATATCCTTATCAAAATGTCAGATGGTTTATATGCAACAGTTGACTTATCTTATGATGAAAATACTGGTATTTTGACATTCACAGCATCTAAAACAAAAGATGATGGTACAGTAGGTGTTCGTATTATTGAGAAACAATTTAAAATTGGTTTACATACAACTATGAAATCAGTAAGTTATGACCCTGAAACTGAAACTTTAATTTTTATTTTAACAGATGCAGATGGCAATGAATATACTGAAGTTGTAGATGCAACTGGTTTAATCACTGAATGGGATGTTGAAAACAAAGTAGGTTCTGCTGTTTATTTAACTAAAACAAGAGTTAAAGATGGTCAAGATAAACTTTCGGCTGATGTTATTATTTCAAGTGGTGATGGATGGAATATATTGGAAAAAAGTAAAACAACAGGCGGTTTATTTGTTAAAGGTTATGCAAATAATATTAAATATAAAACTGATGTCACTGTTGAAAATGCTTTAGATACTTTAACATTAAATGACCAAACAAATTTAGCTGATGCAAAAGCATATACAGATGCACAAGTATCTGCTGAAACTAACCGTGCCAAAGGTGCAGAACAAGTTTTAACAGATAATTTAGCTGCCGAAGTTACACGTGCAAAAGCTGCTGAAAAAGCTAATGCTGATGCAATTGCTATTATTAATGGCGATAATGATACTGTTGGTTCTATTAAAACTGCATTAAAAGATGCAAAAGCATATACAGACATTGAAACTGACCGTGCCAAAAGTGCAGAACAAGCATTACAAGTAGAATTAAATACATTAAATGGTAATGAAGCCGTTTCTGGGTCTGTTAAAAATGCAATATCAATTGCTAAACAATATACTGATACACAAGTAGATGCTGAACAAACTCGTGCTGAAGCTGCTGAACAAGTATTAACAAATGCTGTGACAATTATAAATGGCAATGAAGCACAAGAAGGTTCTATAAAAAATGCAATAGTTATCGCCAATGAGTACACTGATGAACAATTAGCACAACATGACCATGATTCATTAATTAAAATTGATGAATTAAGAGATGATTTAAATGCTGAAATTAAAAGAGCCACTATTACAGGAAAAGAAAGCAAATCATTATTAATGAATATTACACAAGGTTCAACAGGAACAACTATTTCAGGTGATGTTAAAATATCTACTATTACAGGTAATATTATATCAGAACAAGATGGTGGTATTTTTGCTTATGTAACATTAAAATATAATGCTGCGGAAAATGCTCTTTATTTTAACAATGGAACGCCTGTTGATACTAAAATCCAATTATCATCTGCAAGTTTAGTTGATGATGCTTATTATGATGCAAGCACAAAAACAATTATAATTGTATTTAATGATGCTGATAAAACAACTGTTAAAATTCCTGTTGGTGATTTAATTCCTACATTAGCTGTTGGTAGAGAAACAGGTAGTGCAGTTATTATGAGATTAGTTACTGAAGAAAATCTAAATACAATATATGCTGATGTCGATATTTCAACTGCATCTGTAAATATATTACAAAATGTTAATGGTGCTCTTTTAGTACGTGGTACTGCTGATAATATCAAATATGGTCAAAACAGTAATGTTGAAGCTGCTCTTGATAATTTAACATCAGCTTCAACAGGTAATTTAGCTGCTGCAAAAGCATATACTGATGAACAAGTTGCTATTGAAAAAGCTCGTGCAGAAGGTGTTGAAAGTACATTAAACACAACTATTCTTAACAATACAACAAATCTTCAAGGTCAAATAACTGCTGAAGTTACACGTGCCACTAAAGCTGAAGAAGCAGAAACCAAACGTGCTGAAGCTGCTGAAGCTGCATTAGACGCAAAAATTGCTATTATAAATGGTAGTGGTGTAGGCTCAATGTCTGACATTTTAGATAAAGCAAAAGCATACACTGATACTTCAATTGCCCCAATAGCAGGTCAAATTGAAAATGCTAAACAACAAGCAATTGCTGCTGCTGCAACTGATGCGACAACAAAAGCCGACAAAGCTAAACAAGAAGCAATTGCTGCTGCTGCAACTGATGCAACAACAAAAGCAAATTCTGCTGAAACAAATGCGATTTCGGCTGCTGCTATTGATGCAACAACAAAAGCTGACAAAGCATTATCTGATGCAAAATTATTTACAACTTCTGCAACAACACAAGCATTGGCTGATGCAAAAGCATATACTGATGCACAACATATTTATGTAACAGGTGCTAGTGTAAATGCATCAACAAACGTAATAACATTAGGTTTCCAAAACAGTGTTCAAACTGTGAATATTGACATTTCTTCAATAATAGAAGCTGCTGTAACTAAAGCAGTTACACAAGCTGTTGCGCAAGCTAAACAAGAAATTCAATATACAATTGTTCCTACTTCTTCTACAAATGGTACAGTTGATAATAGTAAGAGTCCTCGTGAAATTTCTATTGATGTTACAAATGTTAACAATGGTACATATACAAACACTCCTTAATAAGAGTGCATATATACGAAAAGGAGAGCAGTTTTGCTCTCCTTTTTTATTGCATACTTTCCATATAACTATTATATTTTTCTTCTGAAATTTTATCAAAATCTTTATCAATAATATCAAAAATACTACCAATAGCCACTTTCCATTTTTTAGAAATAAAATTATTTGAATTTACATCTTCTTCAACAATTTTCAATAATGAAGCTGGTAATTCACCTTCTTCCATAAACTCATTTACATCTTCTTTTGTTAAAGAGTCTATAATTTTGTTGTATGCTTCAACCTCTTCTTTAATTTCAGCTTCTTCTAATTGTTTTTGTCTTGTATCATAATCTTCAAGAACTTCCTGCCAATTAATTCCACATTCTTCAACGAATGGTGGTACTTCACCTGCCGATTTCCAAAATCTTATTTCTTTATCTTCAATAGTCATTAATTGTTCATATGTATCTTGGTCAGTTGGTTTGTAAGGTTCTCCTGAAACCAATTTTGATTGGTCAACAGTAAAATAATTTCTATCTTCTGGATTATTAATTAATATTTTATCTCTAATATCCTTAGAGAAACAAACTAATAATGGTTTGATACGTTTATTAAACTGTTCCAAATATTTTTGTACATTATATTCAGTATCTTCATCGCAAAATGTATCATTTTCATCTTCAACCACTTCATTATCAAGCAATATACAATTAAAAATTAATTCATCCTCTTCAGTTAAATTAGGGTATTCAACTTTAGCACACTCCACTTTATCTTTATAAACAGGTAAATCACGTTCATTATTTTTTACTTTTTTTCTATAAGCAGTCCACATTTTATCAACTTCCTTCGTAATTTCAACCTTTTCTTCGCCTTCGATTGTGTAGTAATGTGTTACTCTTTTAACATCTGAATGTGATTTGGATTTTCCTGTGTTAATATAATATATTGCATCACCCATATGAACATTCAAATTATGTTTTATCGCTAATTCATACCAAGCTTGTCTTGCTTTTTTACTACCTGCTGCTGTAACGTTCCCACAATCTTTAATATATTCAGACAAATCTTTTTTAATTTTACCAACTGAAGCAATTTCTTTCAATGGTATTTTCAAATTATATATTTTATCAATATAATCATAATACATAATCAAAAATTCTTGCCCTTTACCAAATAGTAATAAATCAATTGCTTTATTCATGAATTTTTCTATATACAATGGCATTTTTTTAGATTTAATTGTATTACCAACTAATTTTGTTTTACCATTTTCCAAATAATCAGCATAATTTTTACGAGAGAAATTAATAGTTGCTTGGGCATATTCATCAATACCAAGCCCCATTTTACCTCTCATGAATAAATCATTAAATTCAGCAACATCAGCTTCTACACCATGATATTCTTGCCCTTCTTTTGTGTTACGATTAAGACCTTTCCCAATATAATGACGTTTATTTAGTTCTTCTTCAGGTGGCATTTGAAAGTTTACCCCATCAGTGTCCATTACAATAGGCTTATATCCTCTATCTTTAAACCACTTGTTCATTAATCTTAATGATTGTCTGCCAATACAAGTTGTTTTTTCAGCACACATTAAATCGCCCCAATTAAATAAATTAGGAGCACCAAAACCACCAAAGAAGGAATTACCAAATATTTTGAATGGCAACTGTTTTTTATCATTAGCTGATTCTTCAGATTCATATTTTTGAAGTTCTTCTTTTAACAGTTTTAATTCCTCAGTTGTTCCTAAAAAAGTTTCAATATATTCTTTTTTCTTTTTAGCCTTTTTGCCTGCAACGCTTTTCAAGCCTTTGAATTTTTCACGTTCAGATAAAATATATTCCAATAAGGCTAACATAACACCTGAAATATCTTCACCTGTTGAAATCATCCAACTTAAAATAATAGATGGATAAAGAGAATTATAGTCCAATTTAACAACTCTATCAACATATCCAACTGATAGAAGTCTTGATAAACCACCTGTAAATGCTCCAGATGATGCATATGATGGTAACGCAAGGTCATTTTCATAACTCCAAGCCAACATAATCATTTTCCATGTAGCTGCTGTACCCATTGTACACACTTTTCCAAAAGTCGTTGGAAGAAGTTTTCCCAATAAGAAATTAGACTGATTATATCTTAATTCTACTTTATCTGTTTCATATAAGTCATCCAACAAATATCTTTCAACAATATATCTTCCAGTTGTCTTTACATATATTTCGTTTGTTGAATTATCTTTGATAGTGCCATCTTCCAATAAAGTGTAACGAATTTTTTCTTCAGTAATTTCTTCAAATTTATTACCAGATGCAATTTCAGTGATTTTCTTTGAAGCGTTTTCAATTTCTTGTTCTGTATAAAAAGTTAACTGTTTCTTATCAATTACCTCATTATAAGTTTTGGAAAATGTCTTATCAGTTATTTTAAACCAGTGTCCATTTTCATCATTAAATGCATATTCATTTACAGTGTCAGCCCATGTAACATTAATATCATTACCTGGTACATAAACACGATTAGGCTTATTTAATTTAGAATATTTTGTGACATATTTCAAATCAGCTTTTTTCATGTTACTGTCCTGTGCTTGCGCTCTTCTAACAGCATGTAATGAATCAGTTACATTAAATCCCCAAATTACTGTTGGGTAATAATATTCAATTTCACCGCCCAATTTAAGAACTGACTGTTTCTTTTTCTTATAAATTGATTTTGGAAAATATTTTGCGCTTTCAATTTGCATAGAAGTTCCTAACAAAGCCAAACGTTTTATTAAAAAGTCCCAGTCAAAGTTCTCAGAGTTATACCCTGTTATAACATCAGGTTTTTCATTTCCAATTATTCTTAAACACTCTCTAATAGCTTCTAATTCATTTTGTAACCGTTCTTCACCTTCACCTGTAATTGTGATGATTTTTTTAAAACCCTTATTTGTTCTAATACCCACCTGATTGATAGCACATCTTTCTGCTTCCAAACCCTGGGTTTCCAAGTCCCATTCAAGACGTTTCAATTGGTCATAATCATCATATCCTTTGAATAACCGTTTACCCGTAGAAATCATAAATTGCTCAACAGGTGTAATTGCTAAAAATTCTTTACTACTTCCTGTTGAATTTTTATCATTAGAATATATTGGCTTTTTTCCTTCAACAAAGAATTGACTAAATTTTTTAAATGGCATTGAAAATTTAGCATAAAACATCACACGATAACCATTTTCAAGACGTTCAGTAGTCTCTCCTTTGTTGTTGTAAATATTTAAGCCTTTAGTTGCAATACCATATTCAGCCATCTTCTTCATAAGCAGCTTTCTATCTCCACCATATAATTGTCTTGCTGCTGATTGTTTTGCCCACACAAAAGGATAAAACGCTTCACGTTTCATTCTTTTAATACCTTTTGCATCATTATATATAATGATAGCATCTTTATCATCATAACTGCACTCAATATTAATGATACGTTCCATTGGGTCATGCCCTTCAAGGAATTTATTGATTCTTTCAGAGGTTATTTTTTCTATCATAAATTACTATTTGATTTCTGTTTAAAAGTTAAGGTCACATTTCAATGACCATCATTTTTGCAAATATACAACTTAGTTTTAATTAAAGCCACAAAAAAATCGCATATATTTTATTACATGCGATTTTTAATATTATTTAATGATTTACTTTTTTATAACACCATCCATGATATAAATCATCAATTCATCTTGAATTGGCATAATCAGTTCACCAACTGGGTATGTTTGTTCACCACTCACCAAATCAGGATTAAAGTTGATTTTAAATTGCCCTCGATATATACCAGGTTGTTTTGTGTCCCTTTCTTTCCATTCATATACAATTACAAATTCATCAACACAACTATTATTTTCACGTGGCACTATTGAAGCTTTTGCATTCGCAATTTTCATAATACCATTGTCAACATTAGTCATTGAAAATGTAATAGAAGCGTTTTGTATTGCTTCATAAAATTTGTTAAAGTCATGTCTACCATCATTTATTAACTCCATTCTAAGATGTGGTAAGACCGAGTTTTTATTTATATAAAATTCTTGTGCCATATTAATTCATTGCTAAATCATTTTTTATTATACTATCTAATGGCATTACATTTCTATATATTGCTCGATTTTTAAAATCTACTGAGAAATCATATCTTATTAAATAATCTGAACCAATAATGCCAATTATTTCACGACCACAAGCACTTTTAATATTACTAATTACACCTCTCAAATCTGATGTCATAAATTGATGCTGTATTTTTACAGAATCACCCAATTCACCTATTATATATGATGCTTGTACATCTTTACCGCCTGAAACACCATGAATAGTCAAATCAATATATTTAATAAATTGAAAATCATTTTTATGCTTCAAATAGTAAGTTTCATCTATTAATGACATATTAGCTCCTGTATCAATAATAAAATATTTTTCTTCACCATTAACAGGAATATTTGTTATTGGTGTGTTTATGCCATCGTTTTCAGTCTGTTCGAAATAATATAAGAAATCAGTATTTTTCTTTCCATTATCACATGATGTTATACATAATGTACATAACATTGATAGCACTAAAAACAGTTTTACAATTTTTCTTTTCATATCTTTTTATATTGTTTGCAAAATTAAAAATTTAATATATAATTTCCAAATTTTAGAAGTTAATAATATTAAATTACTCCTAATATAAATAGCTTTTTTTAAAGCATAAAATAAAACTATTTATATAAAAACATTATAAAATGGCAATTGATAATGAAAAGAAAAAATTATTTCATCAGGTAAGAACTCGTTTAGGTGCAGGTGTAAGAGGTGTTGAAATTACTGATGACATGCTATGTGATTTGTTAGAAATGTGTGTTAATGATTATGCTGAGAAAGTACAAAATTGGATAATCGAAAACCAATGGGCTAGCTTATATGGTAAAAATTTATCATCAACTGATATGGCATTTGCATTATCAGTTAGAACATTAGATTATATGAAAGATTATTCTTATTGGTTTTCCAAAGAAGTTGGTTTACAACAAAGAGGACCTTGGGAATTAAAAAAAGATTATGTTGAAGTTGAAAAAGGTAAACAAGTTTATATTATACCAGCGGGTAGAGAAATAAATAAAGTACTTTATACAACCCCCCCAACTTCACAAGCAGCTTTATTTGCTAATTATGCAGGTATTGATGTCGGTTTTGGTGGTGGTTATGCTCAGATTGGCGGTGGTGGAGTTGGCTCAGGACCTATTGGTGGATTTTATACAATGCCAGCATATGATACTGTATTATTATCTGCTGACTTAGCATACAAAAACCGATTATTAAGGTCTGATTTAACTTATAAAGTAACAGCAGGACCAAATGGTACTAAATTATTACATTTATTATCTACTCCTGGTTCTAACTTATCATTTGGCTTTTCTGGTCCTGGAATTGGTGTTGGTGCAGGTTTATGGGGAATGGTAGGATGTCAGGTATGGTACACTTATTATGATGTAAATCCTGGGGATGAAGATGAATGTAGAAAGCAAAACCCTGATTTATTAATATCTCCTGACCAAGTACCTTTGGAAGAGATGGATTATTCATATTTAAACAGTCCAACTAAAACAATTGTACGTCAGTTATTGGTGGCAGAAGCAGCTCATACATTAGGTTTAGCTAGAGGTAAAAATTCTGGTAAAATTTCTATACCAATGGCAGAAATGCAAATGGATTATCAAATGTTATTAAATTTTGGTACAGATGAAAAGAAAAATGTAATGCAAAAATTAGAAGAGAGACTGTTAAGAATGTCACCTGCTGAAGTCATGAAGAGACAAGCTGAAATTGTTGAAGCAGCTATGCAAGCAAAACGTGGAGTGCCACTTGGTTTATATGTAATATAAAATAAGGGAGCAGTTGCTCCCTTATATCTTTATACCCAAGACATTAACAATCCTCTTTTGGCTAAAATTAATTCAACATCCACTAATGGCATACCAAAATGAAATACTAAACGACCCTCTTCAGGATATTCAAAATCAGGGTCATTATCAGGATTATCTAGGTTTTCAGAAGCCAATGCAATACAATTATCTCTACAATCTTGCATTGAAAAGCACATATTATCTTGCGCCAAATCAAATTTTATATTATAAATTTTTAATTCCTTTATAATTTCATATTGAGAATCTTCAAATAAAAAATCACCTGCAATACCACTAGGTTTTTCTTCAAAACCTTCAGCCCAAAATGATTCTTTTTGCGCATCATCGCCAAATAAAAATTGATACAATCTTCTACCATCCACATCAGTTCCTTTTTCCCTAACATATAGAAGTCTCATATCATCATAATTTTCAACATCATCTAACATATTATATATCAATTACTTTGTTATTTTTAATAAAATTGATAAAGACCATTGCACAAGCTTCTGCATCAGCAAGAGCATTATGATAATTTTTTAAATCATAGCCAATATCTTCACATAATATATTTAGTTTGTGTGAATCTAAATGTTTATTATATTTTCTTGATAATTTTAATGTATCAATATATTGATAATCATTGTTAGTATCAAATGCTCTTGAACAAGCATTAATGCAGCTTTTCTCAAATGCAGCATTATGGGCAACAATTGGTGAATTACCAATCATTTTATCTACTTTTTCCCACACTTCAGGAAATTTAGGGGAATTTTTAACATCTTTATATTGCAGTCCATGAGCAGCAACACAATGTTTTTCAAAATATTTTGTCTGTGGATTTATTAAACTATAAAATTTATCTACAATTTTACAGTTCTCTATTATAACAACACCAACAGAACACACAGTTTCACGATAACCATTTGCGGTTTCAAAATCTATTACTGCAAACCTATTGTTTGTTTTTCTTTTTACCATACATTTTTAAATCTTTTAAAATTTCTGAATTAATTAGTTCTTCCATTTTTGGTGAAAGTTTTCCATATGAGTTTAAACCACAATTAAATGTAGTTGATTCAGAAAGAATTTTTTCAACATCTTTTAGAGTTAGTACTCTAAATACATTACTTTTCATTTTCGCTTTTTATAACTGCTTTTATTATATCTTCTTTGGACATTACCTTTTCCCACATTTCAAGGGAAATATCATCATCGAATAGTTGATAATAAACAGTCACATCTTCTGTTTGTGATAAACGGTGTACTCTATCCATAACTTGCCAATTATCAGATGGAACCCATGAATAAGAATTAAATATACAAATATGGCTTTTTGTCAATGTAATACCAACCCCTGAAGCAAGAATTTGACCTATGAAAACTTTCTTTTTGGGGTTATTCATAAATTCATATTCAGCTTTATCTTTTTGTACATTAGTTTTCTTACCATCATAAACAACAGCCATATCACCAAAATGTTCTTTAAATTTTTTTACTTCATTTTCAAAGCAACAAACAATTAACACTTTTTCACCATCTTCAATATGTTCTTCTGCTAATGAAATTGTATTCTCAATCATTTTATTGGCTAAATATCTTCTCACAAGACCACCCTCAATGAGTTCTTGATATTTAGAAACATCAACACCTGTTAAATATTGTGCATTTAAATAATCTTGCCATAATTTACGATATTCAACCATTTCATCATCAGTTAAAGTGTAATAACGAGTAAAAATGGTTTTTTTAACCATTCCAGGAATATCTTTTTGTAATCGCCTAATATATAAATGTTTAATTTTTTCTCTTAATTCATCCAAATTACTTGCACCATCACAAATTTTTATCTTAGTTCCATCAGATTTATTTATGGTTTTTGCATCACAAAATCTATCCATATAATAATCATAATTTTTTGCTATATCAGCATCAATTAATTTTAAAATATGATATAAATTAAGTGGTCTATTTGTCAATGGAGTGCCTGTTATACAATATATTGCTTTCGGTTTCGTTCTATTTAAAAAATCATCTAATGTTTTATATCTGACTGAAGTATTATTAGCCAATTTTTGTACTTCATCAATAATAACCAAATCAAACTGAGCAAGAAACAATTGGCTCTTAGATAAAGCTTCTTTAATTACTTCTTTTTTACGAGATTTTTTCATTTTTGGTTCCATCTCTCCATTTTTTCCCTTTTTACCTTTACATTTGACCATTATAGGAATTTTGATTTTTTTATTTTTCCCATTTTCGTCTTTATATGTTTCAATTTTATAATCAGGTTCTAATGGAATATGATAAAAATTATCCAATATATCATAATTTATTACAGTATATTGTTTGTCTGGCACCCACTTTTTACCAAAAATAATACCAATGTTATCTGGATTTGTATAATAAGATAATTCTCGTTTCCAAGTGCCTTTTAAAGATGCAGGACATATAATTAGCACTTTTTTATATCCACCTGCCATAGATGCCACAATAGCTGAAGTAGTTTTTCCAAGACCTTGCTCATCCGCAAGAATAGCTTTATTCCTTGTTATAAGAAACTTTACTGCTTCTTCTTGATGTGGCTTCAATGAACGATTCAAATGGGCTGTAAGCGCATTATATGAAGTAAAATCAATATCGTTTGTTTTATAATCTTTAACAAAAATATCATCCATTAATGCTTTTTTAGGAACAAATGTTAATAATGGTTCTATTACTGATTTTCTATATCTTACATAACAATGATAACTATCACCCATCTCACCTATAATAGACATTATAAGTAACTTTTCAGGAATAAAATCTATATCATTTTTATCTGCAAATGATTTTCCAAACCAATCTGTTATTTTAATGGTTTTGTTTACCTTTATAGGAGCATACTGATAATTTTCCAATATATATTTTATATCAAACTCTGATAATTTTCGATAGCCTTTATCTGAAAGGTTCTTCAGATAAGTTACATATAAATTAGTTCCATCATAATTTCTTATGATGGAGTATGCTTCTTCTATTTTAGATACACTAATTGCCATTATTTTAAACCATATTTTTGCAAATATACGACTTATTCATCATATTTACAACTATTTATTTTAAAATATTC
>ERZ1026954.49-NODE-49-length-16274-cov-4.812935_pt1 | contig 16274 bp, 9 predicted proteins | sample MGYA00519251_ERZ1026954 | MGnify/ENA primary metagenome ERZ1026954 (study PRJEB26926, sample SAMN06164853) | human gut metagenome | biome: ENVO:00009003; feature: ENVO:2100002; material: ENVO:00002003 | host: Homo sapiens | place: USA | collected 2012 ... | reverse complement strand
CGTGGGCTCGGAGATGTGTATAAGAGACAGGAAGACAAAGACCGGTTATTCTACTGCGGCAGATGTGCTTGAAAAGCTGGCGCCGGAGTATCCCATTGTCGCGGATATATTAGAATACAGACAGCTCACAAAGCTAAAGAGCACATATGCTGACGGACTTTCGGGATATATTGCATCCGATGGCAAAATCCATACTACCTTAAATCAGACAATCACTGCGACAGGCCGTCTTTCAAGCACAGAGCCTAATCTGCAGAATATCCCGATAAGGATTGAGCTGGGCAAGCTTATCAGAAAGGTATTTTTGCCTGAGGATGGAGATCTGTTTGTTGACTCAGACTACTCGCAGATCGAGCTTCGGGTGCTTGCGGCGCTTTCAGGGGATGAAAGGATGATAGAGGCCTTTAAGAATGGTCAGGATATCCACAGAAGTACAGCATCCCTTGTGTTTGACACACCGTTTGATGAGGTCACAGATCTTCAAAGACGAAATGCCAAGGCGGTAAATTTTGGTATCGTATATGGTATCAGCGCGTTTGGTCTGTCTAACGACCTGGGGATTTCAAGGAAAGAGGCACAGGGCTATATAGACAGCTATTTTGTCAAATATCCAAAGATTAAGGAGTTTTTGGATCAGACGGTTTTGGATGCCAAGAAAAATGGCTATACAAAGACCATGTTTGGGCGTATCAGACCGATTCCCGAGCTGAACTCGAGCAATTTCATGCAAAGACAGTTTGGAGAGAGAGTTGCGATGAACTCACCTATTCAGGGTACAGCAGCCGATATCATAAAGATTGCCATGATTCGTGTGCATGACAGGCTTCTTGACGAGGGCTTAAAGTCAAGACTTATCCTTCAGGTGCATGATGAGCTTTTAATTGAGACAAAGGAAGCTGAGAAGGATAAAGTGATTAAGCTTCTGGAGAAGGAGATGCGTGGTGCGGTGGACATGAAGGTATCCATGGAGGTGGGCACCGAGTGTGGCTATGACTGGTATGATGCGCATTGATGACAGAAAAGGAAATAGTATGATTTTTATAGGAATAACAGGTGGTGTAGGAGCCGGAAAATCGGCAGTGCTTAGCTATCTTAAGGAACTTGATGGCGTAAAGGTCATGCTCTCCGATGAGATAGCACATGAGCTGATGGAGCCGGGAAGCGACTGCTACAACAGATTAAAGGAATTGTTTGCGGGCGAACCGATATGGCTTGAGGACGGGCATTTTGACAGACCGGCACTTGCCGGAGTGATTTTTTCGGATGATAAAAAAAGAGAGCTTTTAAACGAAGTAGTGCATCCTGCAGTAAAGGAATATGTGCTTAATGCAGTTAAAGAGGCAAAAAAAGATGGTCTGTTCATGCTTGTTCTTGAAGCAGCACTCCTTATAGAGGAGGGATATGGTGAAATCTGCGACGAGCTGTGGTATATTTATGCAAGTGAAGAAGTCAGAAGAAAAAGACTTAAGTCATCAAGAGGCTATTCAGATGAGAAGATTGACAGCATCTTTGCAAGCCAGCTTAAAGAAGCTGAGTACAGAAGGCACTGCAAGGAGGTTATTGATAATGATGGAGATATCGAAAACACGATAGCTTCAATAAATAAAGCGCTTAGCAAATACAAGGAGTAGTGGGAATGAACAATGTATTCGGTTTGGACATTGGTACAAGAAATGTTGTAGGAACTGTCGGCTATCAGACTGATGACAAGGAATTTGTGGTTACAGCACAGTACGTCAGGGAGCATGAGACCAGAGCGATGCTTGACGGTCAGATACATGATATAGGCAGGGTGGCAAAAACTATTAAGGAAGTAAAGGACGAGCTTGAAAAACAGACAGGACAGCCACTTGAAGAGGTGTGTATAGCAGCCGCAGGACGAGTATTAAAGACTGTCACGACGCATGTGGAGTATGAGTATGCGCAGGAGTCTGTGGTGACCGGAGAGGATGTCCATACGCTTAACCTGCTTGGCATAGAAAAAGCACAGGAGGCACTCAAGGAGGTTAACGATACAAGCTATAAGTTTTACTGTGTGGGATATTCTACAGTCAAATTCTTTTTGAATGATGATGTGTTTATCAGCCTTGAGGGTCATAAGGCAAACAAAATAGGCGAGGATATCATAGTTACATTTCTGCCGGAGGATGTGGTGGACGGACTTTATGCGGCAGTGGGACAGGCAGGGCTTAGTGTTGCCAATATGACATTGGAGCCTATCGCCGCTATCAATGTGGCAATTCCGGAGAACTATCGTATGCTTAATATCGCACTTGTCGATGTGGGAGCCGGAACGAGTGATATCTCAATCACAAGAGACGGAAGTATCATAGCCTATGGCATGATACCGCATGCAGGAGATGAGATGACAGAAGTTATTGTGCAGCATTTCCTCGTGGATTTCAATATGGCGGAGAGCATCAAGCTTCAGTCTACGACAAGTGATACGGTTACATACAAGGATATCATGAGCATCGAGCACACAATTCCTGCACAGGATGTCTGGGATGTGGCAGCACCTGTTGTTGATAGTATTGCACAAGAGGTATCGGCTAAAATCAGAGAGCTAAACGGTGACAAAACAGTGAGTGCCTGCTTTGTAGTCGGAGGCGGAGGCAAGATACACGGCTTCACGGAAAAGCTTGCGGAAGACCTTGACCTGCCGGAGGAAAGAGTCGCTCTAAGAGGTGAGGAAGTGCTTGGCGATGTGACCTTTGAGCAGGAGGATATTAAGAAGGATCCGCTTCTTGTCACTCCAATTGGTATATGTCTGAATTATTATGAGCAGAGAAATAATTTTATCATGGTCAGATTCAACGGTGAGAGAATAAAGCTCTATGATAATAACAGGCTTACAATAGTCGATGCGGCGCTTCAGGCGGGATTTTCAAATGATGAGCTGTTTCCAAAGCGCGGCACCCCGATAAACTTTACGGTAAACGGTGTGGCAAGGCTTGTAAGAGGCGAGGCCGGAGAGGGCGCAGTGGTGACCATGAACGGAAAGCCTGCAAGCATCAATACACCGCTTGAGCCAAACAGTGAGATAGTCATCGAGCCGTCCACAGCAGGAGAGGCAGCAGAGTATAAGATATCGCAGCTTGATGAGTACAATCATTCTGTCATTACATTTGTCATAAATGGCAGAAAGGTATCATGTCCAAGGTTTGTCCAGGTAAACGGAAGGCTTGAGCCGGAGGATTACAGCATCAGGGAAAACGATGTGATTGAGACAAGAAATTACTATACAGTGCGTCAGATTGCGCAGTTTATGGATCTCGTTATTGATACAGACCAGATGATATTTGTAAACAATGAAGAGGCTGATCTCGACACTCTTGTATATGAAAATTTCTCTGTTGAGTGGAAAACAGATGAATATGGTGTTGCAAGAATCGACAATAACAATTATAATGACACACAAGAGTCTGATTTAGATGATGCTTCGGTCTTAGCTGAGCAGGATGCAAACAGCACAGAGTCAGACAACACAGTGACCAGAACATCAGAGCAGATGATGAATCAGGTGCTCGATGAGCTGCATGATGAGTTTGCTAAAGAAGCTGAAGCATCTGCTGTGCCGGAAAACGAATTGCCGGAAAATGAATTGCCAAAAAATGATATACAGGAAGAAATACACGAAGAAAACTCATCAGAAAATACAGTTACAGTAATTGTAAACGGTGAGCCTGTAGAGCTGTCCGGCAAGGATACATATATATTTGTCGATATATTTACCCATATCTCATTTGATTTACAGGCAGGAAAGGGCAGGGCAATAGCCACTGTAATAAATGGCAGAGATGCCCAGTTTTCCGAGGAGCTTCATGAGGGAGACAAAATAGAATTATACTGGAAAGAGAATTAACATGTTAGAATTATGCAGCATTGCCAGCGGCAGCAGTGGAAACTGTATATGTGTGGGTACGGATGATTGTCATGTGCTCATAGACGCGGGCATCAGCGGTAAGAAAATAGAAAACGGACTGAATGAATTTGATATGACGGCCACAGATATGCAGGGGATTCTCGTGACACATGAGCATATAGACCATATCGCAGGGCTTGGTGTCATGGCAAGACGCTATCATATTCCGATTTATGCAACAAAGGCCACAATCGGGGCCATAAAATGTACCAAATCCGTTGGAAATATAGATGATGAGCTGTTTCATCCTGTTGAGGCAGGCGTCGATTTTACAATAGGCGATATAGAGTTTGAGCCGCTTCACATATCACACGATGCGGCTGATCCTGTCGCGTACAGATTTAAAAACGAAAATCATGCGATGGCGGTCGTGACAGACCTTGGCACGTATGATGATGCATTGGTTTCAAAGCTTCAGAACCTGGATGGGCTGCTGCTTGAAGCCAATCATGATATAAATATGCTGCAGACAGGGGCATATCCGTATCCGCTCAAGCGCAGAATCATGGGTGACAGCGGACATTTGTCGAATGAGAGAAGCGGGCAGTTGTTATGCGAGCTTCTTCATGATAAATTTGGCTCAGTAATACTGGGACACCTTAGTAAAGAAAACAACTACGAAAAGCTGGCGTATGAAGCCGTCAGGCTTGAGGTCACAATGGGAGACAATCCATATAAGGCAAGTGATTTCCCTATGTATGTGGCTAAGAGAGACAGGGCATCAGACCGCATAGCCGTAGAATAAAAGAACAGGAGAATAAGTTGTTATGGATAACACAAAGAACAAAGTAATCATCACAGTTGTCGGAAAAGACACAGTAGGAATCATCGCAAAGGTATGTACATATCTGTCAGAGGGCAGTGTAAACGTGCTTGATATTTCACAGACTATCGTTTCAGGTTATTTCAACATGATGATGATTGTTGATATGGCAAATGCTACAGCTTCATTTGCAGAGATTTCTGACCAGCTTGATGCACTTGGAGAAGAAATTGGTGTAACAATAAAGTGTCAGAAGGAAGAAATCTTTGAGATGATGCATCGAATCTAGTTTAGCATAAAAATGTCATACACAGTTAAAGGAGAACAGCAAAATGATAAATATTGGTGAAGTAATTGAGACCAATGACATGGTGGAGAAGGAAAATCTTGACGTGCGTACAATCACACTCGGTATCAGCCTGCTCGACTGTATAGACTCAGACCTTGCAAAGGTAAATGAGAATATCTACAACAAGATTACAACACTTGCAAAGAATCTTGTATCAACAGGAAAAGAGATAGAGAACAACTACTGTATCCCTATCGTAAACAAACGTATTTCAGTTACACCTATCGCCCTTGTCGGCGGTGCGGCCTGCAAGAGCTCAGAGGATTTTGTTACCATAGCAAAGACACTTGACAGAGCTGCCAAAGAGGTAGGTGTCAACTTCATCGGTGGATACTCAGCACTTGTGTCAAAGGGCATGACGAAGGCGGATGAGCTTTTAATCAAATCCATCCCTCAGGCAATGCTTGAGACAGACCTGGTATGCAGCTCTGTAAATGTTGGCTCTACAAAAACCGGAATCAACATGGATGCAGTAAAGCTGATTGGCGAGATGATAAAGGAGACAGCAGAGGTGACAAAGCACCTTCCTGTATCAGGCTGTGCCAAGTTTGTAGTATTCTGCAACGCTCCTGATGACAATCCGTTTATGGCTGGAGCATTCCATGGTGTGACAGAGGCAGATGCCATCATCAATGTAGGTGTCAGCGGACCGGGAGTTGTAAAGACTGCTCTCGAAAAGGTAAGAGGCGAGAACTTTGAGGTGCTCTGTGAGACAATCAAGAAGACAGCTTTCAAGGTTACACGAGTAGGACAGCTTGTGGCAAAGGAGGCTTCAAAGAAGCTTGGAGTGCCATTTGGAATCATAGACCTCTCACTTGCACCTACACCGGCTATCGGAGACTCTGTAGCCGATATTCTCTGCGAGATAGGCTTAGAGAGAGCCGGAGCTCCGGGAACAACAGCAGCACTTGCACTCTTAAACGATCAGGTGAAAAAGGGCGGTATCATGGCATCCTCATATGTCGGTGGACTTTCAGGTGCCTTTATTCCTGTATCAGAGGATCAGGGAATGATAGATGCCGTAAACGATGGCGCACTCACTCTCGAAAAGCTTGAGGCTATGACTTGTGTGTGCTCAGTGGGACTTGACATGATTGCAATCCCGGGCGATACAAAGGCCACCACAATTTCAGGAATTATCGCAGATGAGATGGCTATCGGTATGATAAATCAAAAGACAACAGCCTGTAGACTGCTTCCAGCAATCGGAAAGGATGTAGGTGATGTGGTAGAAATAGGAGGACTCCTTGGAAGTGCACCGGTTATGCCGGTAAACAGATTCTCTTGTGATGCATTTGTAAACCGTGGAGGAAGAATCCCGGCACCTATTCACAGCTTTAAAAATTAATAAATAATTGCATTGTTTACAAGCATGTACTTATAAGAACAACTTATAAGTACATGCTTATTTTAAAGTGGTACTTGACAATGACAAAAATACATGCTTAAATAAAGGCAGTTATATGACTGACGGAAGTGGATAACCACATGGAGTATAACAGTTGATTGCCGACCGTCTGGGCGCACATTTATATAAGTTTCCTGCAGAGCTTTATATTATTATGTGTGTTCAGACGGTCTTTTTTATTCCGGCAGGCCCGAGTAATTTGGGGATGCAGACCACATTATCAGAAAACATGGAGGATGACATGGAAAGAGTATCATTAGCAAAGGAATTATCAAGCACAACATACCCTGGCAGAGGTATCGTAATCGGCCGCACAAAGGATGGTAAGAAGGCTGTAACAGCATACTTTATCATGGGCAGAAGCGAAAACAGCCGCAACAGAGTATTTGTAGAGGATGGCGAGGGCATCAGAACACAGGCATTTGACCCTTCAAAGCTTGAGGATCCAAGTCTTATCATTTACGCACCTGTAAGAGTGCTCGGCAACAAGACAATTGTCACAAACGGTGACCAGACAGATACTATCTATGAGCTGATGGACAAGCAGCAGACATTTGAGCAGGCCTTAAGGACAAGAGAGTTTGAGCCTGACGCTCCTAACTATACACCTAGAATTTCAGGAATCATGCATATTGACAATGGTGAGTTCAACTATGCTATGTCAATCTTAAAGAGCAACAACGGCAATCCTGATGCATGCAACAGATATACATTTGCATACTCAGCACCGGTTGCGGGAGAGGGACATTTCATCCATACATATATGGGCGATGGCAATCCACTGCCAAGTTTTGAGGGTGAGCCTACATGGGTAGATATCGACGGAGATATCGATGAGTTTACCGATATGGTATGGGAGAACTTAAACGAGGACAATAAGGTATCACTTTTTGTCAGATATATTGATATCGCAACAGGCGAGTATGAGAGCAGAATCGTAAACAAAAACAAATAAAACACTATATAAACGGTCAAATATACAAGATAAGCAGATAAAAACAGGAGAACAGAAAAATGCAGGAATACGAATTAAAATACGGATGTAATCCAAATCAGAAACCAGCCAGAATATTTATGAAGGAGGGAGAGCTTCCTATAAAAGTGCTTAACGGCAGAGCCGGATATATCAACTTCCTTGATGCCTTTAACGGATGGCAGCTTGTAAGAGAGCTTAAGAAGGCAACAGGTCTTCCGGCAGCAACATCCTTCAAGCATGTTTCACCTGCAGGTGCAGCAGTAGGACAGCCACTTTCAGATGTAGAGAAAAAGATTTACTGGGTTGATGATATGGATATTGAGTTTACACCACTTGCAAATGCATATATCAGAGCAAGAGGCGCTGACAGAATGTCATCATTTGGTGATTTTATTTCACTTTCAGATGTATGTGACAAGAGCACTGCACTTGTAATCAAGAGAGAGGTATCAGACGGTGTTATCGCTCCGGGCTACACAGACGAGGCTCTTGAGATTTTAAAAGCTAAGAAGAAAGGCAATTACTGTGTTATCGAGATTGACCCGTCATATGAGCCGGCACCTATCGAGAGAAAGGATGTATTTGGCATCACATTTGAGCAGGGCAGAAACGAGCTTCATATTGATGATGATTTCTTCTCAAATATCGTGACAGAGAACAAGGAGCTCACAGAGCAGGCTAAGATTGATCTGGCAATCTCTATGATTACTTTAAAGTATACACAGTCCAACTCTGTATGCTATGTAAAGGGCGGCCAGGCAATCGGTATCGGAGCAGGCCAGCAGTCTCGTATCCACTGTACCAGACTTGCAGGCTCAAAGGCAGACAACTGGTGGCTTCGTCAGTCTCCACAGGTGCTTGGACTTCAGTTTGTGGATGGTATCAGACGTGCAGACCGCGACAATACTATTGACCTTTATATCGGTGAGGATTATATGGATGTGCTTGCAGAGGGTGAGTGGCAGAAGTTCTTCAAGGTAAAGCCGGACGTATTTACAGCAGAGGAGAAGAGAGCTTGGCTTGACAAGAATACAGATGTAGCACTTGGCTCTGATGCATTCTTCCCATTTGGTGACAACATTGAGCGTGCTCACAAGAGTGGCGTGAAGTATGTAGCCCAGCCGGGTGGATCTGTGAGAGATGATCATGTTATTGATACATGTAATAAGTACGGCATGGTAATGAGCTTTACAGGAATCAGACTTTTCCATCACTAATCACAAGGTATAGCGGTTATTAAGCTGAATTGAAGCACAATAAGTAATTCAATAATAGGGGACTTCATGATATAATTACAGTATACATTTTACACAGTAGTTAATCATGGAGTCTTTTTATGTCATTACAGTTTATCACAGGTAATTCAGGAAACGGAAAAACAAAATATCTCTTTAACAGGATAGTGAAAGAGGCAAAGGCAAACCCAAGGGACAATTATCTTGTAATAGTGCCTGAGCAGTTTACAATGCAGACGCAGAGACAGCTTGTAGATTTGTCGGAGAATAAAGCTATCATGAATATAGATGTGCTAAGCTTTAAGCGCTTAGCCTACAGAGTGTTTGATGAGCTTGGAATCACAAATCTCACGGTGCTTGAGGAGACAGGTAAGAACCTTGTACTCAGAAAGCTTGCGGCACAGGAGGCCGATAAGCTTGGCGTAATAGGCAGAAACTTAAACCGTATCGGATATATAAGCGAGGTAAAGTCACTGCTTTCGGAGCTTGTGCAGTACAATATATCACCTGAGGAGCTCGGAAGATATATTGCCTCAGGCAGGCTATCGGATACACTTTCAGATAAGCTCAAGGATGTGCTCGTACTCTACGAAGCATTTGAGAAGTTTATGCAGGACAAATATATCACTGCAGAGGAAATACTTAATGTGCTTAGCAATGTGGCGGAGGAGTCTGCCATTCTTAGAAATTCAGTCATTGCATTTGATGAATTTACTGGATTTACACCTATACAGAACCAGCTCATCAAAAAGCTCTTTGTCATTTCAAAGAAAATATATGTAACGCTCACAATAGACTGTCGTGAGGATATCTTTAAGAGCAGAGGCATGCAGGAGCTGTTTGACATGCCAAAAAGGACAGTGAAATCACTCACCGAAATGGCAGCGTTTTATGGCATAGAAGTCGAGGAACCTATTATCCTTGATAAAAACTACAGGCTTGCAGAAAACGAAGAGCTAAGCTTTATGGAACAGCAGCTTTTCAGAAAACGAAGATGCTCCTTTAAAAAAGCACCAAAGCACATTCATATAGACTGTCTGCGTGACCCGAAGCAGGAGCTGACAAAGATAGCCAGAAGAATTAATGAGCTTGTAAGGAACGAAAACCTGCGTTACCGAGATATTGCTATAGTCACAGGAGATGTGAATATATATGCAGGTTATGTGCGTGAAATATTTGACAAATACAATATTCCTTACTTTATCGACGCCACACAGGAGATACTTTTCCATCCGTTTATTGAGTTTATCAGGTCAATACCCGATATTGCGGCACAAAATTTCTCGGCAGATGCGGTGTTCAGATTTTTGCGGTGCGGCTTTAGTGAGCTATTGGACAGTGAAATAGATGTACTTGAAAACTACGTGCTCGCCTGTGGAGTAAGAGGTAAGAGCGCATGGGACAAAAAGTGGGTCAGGCTGCCAAAGCATAAGGCAGGCTATAACCTTGAGCTTTTAAACCAAAGCAGGGAATATATAATGGAGCTGCTAAAGCCGGTATATCAGGTGTTTTCCGATAAAAAGTCAACGGTAAAGGACTATGTGCTCGCTATATATAAGCTGATAGTTTTGCTTGATATACCTGATAAGCTTGCAAAAAAGGAGCAGGCACTGCTTGATGCAGGGGACCAGACTGCATCAAAGGAATACGGACAGATATACAAAATAGTCATGCAGCTCTTTGAAAAATATGTGGCGGTGCTGGGTGATGAATGCATGGATGCAGAGGAATTTACACAGATACTGGATGCAGGACTGGATGCGGCAGATGTAGCAGTCATACCGCCGGGATACGACACTGTGACCATCGGAGATATTGAGAGAACGCGTCTGACCAACATAAAGGTCATGTTTTTTGCAGGCGTAAACGATGGGATTGTTCCAAAGGCGGCAGGAAGAGGAGGCATTATATCCCAGTATGAGAGAGAGGCACTTAAGGAGCTGGATATAGAGCTTGCGCCTGGGGCAAGGGAGCAGGCATTTATACAGAGGTTTTATCTGTATCTGAATATGACAAAGCCGTCTAGGGAGCTTTATATCAGCTATACGAGGCTTGACAGTGAAAAAAAGGCTGCACAGCCATCGTATCTCATAGGTATATTAAAGGGGATGTTTCCGGAGCTTGTCGTGACAGAGACAGAGGATGTAGAACAGCTTTTGGATATATCAAGTAGGCAGAGTGCTCTGGATTATCTGCTGTCAAATGAGGTGGATGACAGATGGTGCGAGATTGCAGCAGCGGTGATGCTCTATGACGCATCAGTCAGTGATGCAGGGGAATGTAATGAAGTAGACGATAAAGAATTTACTCAAAAAAATTCCGTGGAGCGACTCATCAATGCAAGGTTTGAGCATTATTCAAAGGATCCGATCAGCCGAAATGTGGCAAGAAGCATATACGGTAGACACATGGAGGGCAGTATCACGCGCTTTGAACAGTTTGCAAGGTGTGCATATGCTCATTTCCTGAACTATGGATTGAGGCTTACAGAGCGTGAGGAGAGCGGCTTTACATCCCTTGATATGGGTAATATATACCATGAAGCACTGGAAAGATACAGTAAGAAGCTTGATAGGGAGAGTACTGACTGGTTTAGCGTGACGGATGCAAAAAGGGATGAGCTTGCGATGGAAGCAATAAATGAGGTGATTGATGAGTATACAGGCTTTGGCATATTTGATACAGCGGAAAGCCAACATTCGATATCACATATGAAGGCGGTCTTTAAGCAGACAGTATGGGCACTCACAACCCAGATACGAAGAGGCAGCTTTGTGCCTGAGAGGTTTGAGTTTTCCTTTTACGAGAGCCTTGATATGGCAAATGATGTGACGGTTGATATAAAGGGACGCGTGGACAGGACTGACACATATACGGATGAGGGCAGGCTTTTTGTGAAGGTACTGGATTACAAGTCGGGAAATACAGTTTTTGACCTGGTGAAGCTGTACTATGGCACGCAGCTTCAGCTTGCAGTGTACATGGACGCTGTCATGGAACAAAAGAAAGAGGCGCTAAAGCAGGTAAGTGTGGAGCCGGGCGGTATGCTGTACTATCACATCGACGATCCTGTAATTGATTTAAAGGATGTGACACCGGGCACTGAGCTGTCTGAGGAAGAAATCAATCAGATGATATTAAAGAAGCTCAAGCCTGACGGGCTTATCAACTCGGACGAAAAGGCATACAGAGGCATGGACAGGGACTTTGAGAAAAGCTCTGACGTAATCCCTGTCACCTTAAAAAAGGATCAGACACCGGCTGCAGGCTCAAAGGTGGCAAACGCCGAAGAGTTTGATGTGATAACAAGGTTTGCGCGAGAGAAGCTTCGCGAGATAGGAAGAGAAATATACGATGGAAATGTTGCCGTCAATCCTATCAAGAACAATAAAATAGACAGCTGCGCATATTGCGCTTTTCAGGCCATATGCAGGTATGATTCAAGGATACCGGGATTTAGCGAAAGAAGCTTTAACGGTGACAATAAGGAAGATGTACTTGATAAAATGCGTACACAGATTGCAGCGGCAGAGCATAAAGCATGCTATGGAGATAATAATATAAAGCCATAATCGGGAGACATAATATGGATGTTAAATGGACCAGTGAACAGAAAAAGGTTATAGATTTAAGAGACAGGGATATACTTGTATCGGCGGCAGCGGGCTCAGGAAAGACAGCTGTACTCGTTGAGCGTATAGTAAACAGAATATGTGTGGATGATCCGCCGGTGGATATTGACAGGATGCTTGTGGTGACGTTTACCAAGGCTGCAGCTGCTGAGATGAGGGAGCGTGTCAGCCGTGCGATAGACAGCTTGAAGGAGCAAAAGCCGGACGATGAGAACCTGCAGAGGCAGTCGACACTGGTTCACAATGCGCTCATCACTACAATCGATTCGTTTTGTCTGTTTGTGGTGCAGAATAATTTCGCACAGCTTAATCTGGATCCTGATTTCAGAATCGGTGACCAGGCGGAGCTTAAGCTTATGCTAAAGGATGCTTTGGCACAGGTATTTGAGGACAATTATGCAAGAGAAGACAACGAGGCATTTATCAACCTTATAGATACCTACAGCAAGGGGAGAAATGACTCTGCCGTCAGGCAGATGGTGGAGGATATCTACTATAAGGCGGGCAGCTCATCATGGCCGAGAAAGTGGATGAACAGCCTCCTAAGGCTCTATGATATAAAGTCAGCTAAACAGCTTGAGGATTCAGAAATCATTAAGGAGATAGTGGATTACAGCAGGGTGCTTTTGGAGGAGGATGTTCAGGAGCTTACAATGGCGAAAGACCTGGCATCAGCTACACCCGGGCTTGAAAAGTATGCGCTTACACTTTCAGAGGATATAGCATTGTTTGATGGAATGACGGATGTGACAGGCTATGTCGGCATGCAGGAGTTCTTAAACAAAATATCCTTTGGCAGAATTGCTGTCATCAGGAAATTTGACGGAGACGAGAAGAAAAAGGAGCGCGTGAAAAGCATGCGCGATGCTACCAAGAAGAAGGTAGACGGAATAAAGCAGAAATATTTTGGCATGCCAATTGAGCTTATGTATGAGCAGCTGGAGCGTCAAAGACCATTTGTTAAGGAGCTGATAAGGCTTTCACTCGAGTTTTATGATGCGATGGAGGCTGTAAAGACAAGAAAAAGAGTATTTGATTTTTCTGATATAGAGCACTTTGCGCTTCGCATACTGGTGGATGAACAGACACTAAAGCCCACAGAGACGGCGCGTGAGTTTTCAAAACATTTTGAGGAAATCATGATTGACGAGTATCAGGACTCAAATCAGGTGCAGGAGCATATACTTACCGCTATTTCAAGAGAGTACCAGGGAGTCGGCAACATGTTTATGGTGGGCGATGTAAAGCAGAGCATATACAGGTTTCGAATGGCGCGCCCGGAGCTGTTTATGGAAAAATACAACACATATACATCAGATGACAGTGCACACCAGAGAATAGACCTGCATAAGAATTTCAGAAGCAGGAATGAGGTGTTAGACTTTACTAACGACATATTCTACAAAATAATGGCAGCAGATTTGGGCAATGTGCAGTATGATGACGATGCAGCACTGTATCCCGGTGCAAGCTATCCGGAGGAGACGATGCGTCCTGAGCTTTTGCTTGTTGACTACAAGGATGAGGATCTGTCTGAAATTATAGAGGATGAGGATGGAGATAAGGTGCAGATAGAGGCGCTTTTGATCGCAAACCGTATCAGGAGTCTGATGGAAAACGGCATGGTGACTGATAAAAAGACAGGGCAGCTAAGAGCCGTGCAGTACAGGGATATAGTGATACTTTCGAGAAGTGTTGCAACATGGGGCAATACAGTGGCAGCAGTATTAAAGGACTGTGATATTCCGGCACATGTAGAGTCAAATACAGGTTACTTCTCATCGTATGAGATACAGGTGATATTGTCCATGCTTCGCATACTCGATAATCCGCTGCAGGATATTCCGATGGCAGTAGTGCTTGCTTCGCCGATCGTTGGAATGGATGATGAGGAGCTGGCACAGATTAGGTCTGCCTTTAAGGGCGTAAGCTTTGCACAGGCTGCACTTAGCGCCATGGCAGGTGAGGATGGCTATGAGGACGAGAAGCTTAAAGCCTTCGCTTTGGTATTTGAGAGACTAAGAGGTGCTGTAGCTGATACGCCAATCCATGAGCTTTTGTACATGATGCTTGATGAGACAGGCTTTTACAGGTATGCATCGGCCATGCCGGCAGGAAAACGGCGCAGACAGAATATAGATATGCTGTTTGAGATGGCCGCAGCCTATGAAAAGACCAGCTACAAGGGGCTGTTTCACTTTGTCAGGTACATAGATATACAGCAGAAATACGAGATAGACTACGGAGAGGCCGATACCGCAGGGGAGAATGACGATGTGGTGCGCATTATGACAATCCATAAGAGCAAGGGTCTTGAGTTTCCTGTAGTGTTTGTTTCCAGGCTTGGCAAGGGCTTTAACACGCAGGATACAAAATCAGACCTGGTGATACATGAAAAGCTTGGGCTTGGCCTTGTGGAAAAAACAAAAAGCCCAAGGACAAAGCGACCATCACTAATCAGAAATGAGATAGTAAGCCGTATTAAAAGGGAAAATCTGGGAGAGGAGCTGCGTGTGCTGTATGTAGCGCTCACCAGGGCGAAGGAAAAGATTATCCTGACAGGGGGACTTTCAAATGCCCAAAAATCCTTTGAGAAGTATAGAGGCAATATAAATGCGAACCAGCCAATAAGCTTTGGACAAAGGGAGGGAGCAGGGTGTTACCTGGACTGGATTATACCTGCCATGCTGTCGTATCCGGATAAGTATACGGTATCCACAGTCGATGCAACAGAGTTCGCTGCACGAACTGCGATGGATATGGCGGCAAACGATATATCAAGAGCGCAGCTTATTGGGCACATAAGTGCAGCGGATGAAACAAAAGCCAAAGAGCTCGCAGAGGAATTTGATTTTGAGTATGCATATGCTTCTGATATAACTAAAAAAAGCAAATATTCGGTATCTGAGCTGAAGCATGACTCTATGGTTGAAAAGTATGATAGCACTGAGAGGGAGGCAGAGCGTCCTAAGTTCCTTTTGGAGGAGAAGGAGACGTATGTGCCGGACTTTGCGAGGGATGATAAGGCAGGCGGTGCTTCTAATGAAAGCAAAGAGCCTGAAAATGCAGCAGGTGTGAATCAGGGAGCGCTGCGCGGAACTGCAGTGCACCGTGTCATGGAGTGTCTGGATTTCAAGAGCCTGTGTGATATAGATACAAAAGACCATGTGGCAGTCAGTGCATTTGTGAAGAAAAGCATGGATGAAATGCTAAAAAAGGGGCTTATCACAGATGACATGTACAGGCTGACCAGACCAAAGCTTATAGAGCAGTTTATATCATCAGATGTGGCAGCGCGTATGGCACAGGCGGATAAGAGAGGCGATTTGTATAAAGAGAAGCCTTTTGTGATGGACTATGAGGGAGTATTGGTTCAGGGAATTATTGATGTATTCTGGCTGGAGAATGATAAAATAGTGCTGCTTGATTACAAGACAGACAGGGTAAATACTGCTAAAGAGCTTATCGACAGATACAGCACACAGTTAAAACTGTATGCTGATGCACTTGGAAGGATTTTTTCTACAGATGGGAAAAGCATACAGGCGGATGAGAGGCTCATATATTCATTCCGTTTACAGCAGACAATTGTTACCTGTCGTGAATATAAAAAATAGTGGCATGTCACAGCAATCTATTATATAATGTCTAACAGGTGGTACAAAAATATACAATACATTAATATATCAGACATAATTGCTGTATGAGCAGCTGTATATAAAGCCAAAGAAAAGAGATAATTTACATGGAGGAATACAATATGTACGAATACGATGATGAGGTTTTAGACACATTTTTAAAGAAACAGACACAGCTTTTTAGTGAGGAGGTCGCAGATACTCCGGAGGCTGCAGAGGAATTTTTAGAGGACTGCATGGCTGTGGTATGTAAGAATATAAAAGAAGTAAGAGATTACTTTGATGAGGCAGGCTCAGATATTTCGGGCTGTCTCTTATACACATCTCCGAGCCCACGAGACACTCGCT
>ERZ1026954.38-NODE-38-length-18955-cov-5.825079_pt1 | contig 18955 bp, 18 predicted proteins | sample MGYA00519251_ERZ1026954 | MGnify/ENA primary metagenome ERZ1026954 (study PRJEB26926, sample SAMN06164853) | human gut metagenome | biome: ENVO:00009003; feature: ENVO:2100002; material: ENVO:00002003 | host: Homo sapiens | place: USA | collected 2012 ... | reverse complement strand
TTCTAAGAGACTTCCCAACCGCTTGATTAAGAAGTCTTTTAGAGCATACAACACCGCTGGCGAGCTTGTATTTCTTATACTGCCTCACGGCGAAGTGCTGGGGGCTGCGGCGTTCCAGCCCGTCAAACATATAGTCCACCGCGTTTTTGAAGGTTTCGTCATCCTCCCGGACTTCCATGCTGTTTATCATTTCCACCAGCGTATTCATGTTGCGTTCTTCCTCCGGCCCCTCAAACACGATGTAAGCCACAAGGGCGCAGTACAAGAGGGTTTCTGCTTTTGTCCAGAACTCGTCGCCCTCCTTGCCGTCGCCTTTGGTGTTGGCGATCAGGGCGGTAACAAATTTCAAAACATCGCTTTCTGTCTTGATATAGGCCAGCGGATTGTAGTGCATGGATTTTGAAAAGTCGATACTGTTGAACACCCGCACCCTGTATTTCTCCCGTTGCAGAAACCGCCCGCACTGGTCGAGAGTGCCGCCCTTCGGGTCTACCACCACATACGAGGAATGGGCTTGAAGGAGCTGCGGGGTCAACCAGAACCTTGTCTTTCCCGAGCCGGACGATCCGATGACACAGGCGTTTAGGTTCCGGGCATTGGCGGGTATCTTCGGACGGGTGTTCATGGTAAGGAACTCCGTCCCGGTCAGAATGACATTGTTCTGAAATTTAGGGTCAACAAATGGCTTTATATCTTCCTTTGTTCCAAAGCGGGCGGTGCCGTACTCCGCATCCCGCCGGAATTTTTTCGCCTGCCTGATCTTTGACTGTATCAGCAGATACATCCCAGCCGCACCGGCAAGGCCCACCAGCAGGTCAATACCTCCCAGCCCCGGCCAGTAGGTTTCAAAGGCTTTGGGGAAGGTATCAAGCATCCCCATGAGCTTTGTCCCGAAGTCTGTGCCGGGGGCGATCCGGTAGGCCGTCCCGATTTTGGAGAAAAACCAGAACACAAAGAGGTACGGCAGGTTTGGGAGCACATATTTTCTGATCTTGTCACTCAACGTCCGTCCTTCACCGCCTCTCTGGTCCGCTGCTTTTCCTTTGCCTGCGTCCTGATTTGCTCCGTGAATTTCCGAAGCTGACCGAGGATGGAAGCCTTGTCCTGCTCTTTGTTCAGCACCTTTGCGCTGTACTTCTGGAAGGCCGCCGTGATAGCGTCCGCCTGATTGGCTTTGAAAAACAGCAGGTAATGACCGGGGCTCACTTTATGGAAAGCGTAGTCCACATGGAACTCCTTCGCGATCCGGTCAAAATCCTTTGGAGCTCCCACATAGGGCATGGCGCTTTTGCCGCCATAGTGGTTCATCAGCTTTTTCACGCTCTGGCGTCCCTGCGGGGTCAGCGCCTTCCGGTGGTGCTTTTGCAGCGCCCGAACCACCTTGCCAAGAGCGGCAGCCAGCACTTTTCCCGTGAGCTTCGTTGTCCTGATCGAAAGGGCAACCGTTTTTTGGTTTACTTCTTCCTGCATAAAACCTCCTTTCCGTCGGGGTTCCCGCTATCCGGGAGGCCCCCGTACAATCTCGGGGAACAGAAAACCTCGGGCCAATGTGGCCCGAGGCTTACCGCTCGGCATCCCTGCCGGACGGAGCTTTCTTTTCCGGCTCCGTCTGGACTTTTTCGCCCTGTTCCCGCATGGTCTGCAAGATAGAGGGCTTCTTTTGAAGCTGGGAGGGCTTTTCGCCGGACAGCGGCTTGATACATTCCAAACGGTCAGCCGCCCGGATGGCGTTGTCCGTGAGCTGCCTCTGCCATGCGCCCACGCTGGGAGCCCAACGAAAGCCGCTGCTTTTCAGCTCGGCCCGGGTGTCCGCGTCAGGCTTTCCGTCAAAGAACACCTGCAAGCGGTTGTCCTCCCGGTTCATTTCCACACGACCCCCATCGAACTCCCAGCCGGAAAATTCCTGCTGTGCCTGTTTGGAAAGCTGTTCGATACGGGCCTTTACCCGGCGGATCTCCGCATTGTTGTTGGTAAGCTGGTAGCTTTCAAAGGGCCTCGGGTCGCTCCGCCAGCTTGACGCCATGCTTGCTTTCAGCTTTTCGATCTGGTCCGGCGACAGCAGCGCACAGCCGTCCAGCTTGCCATGCTTGCGGTAATAGGCGTTGACCTCCTTCATAATGAGCTGGGAGCGTTCCAGCCCGTCCAGCTTCTTCTGGAGCTTTTCAATCGCTGCCGGGTCATCGGCGCTGATCCCGCCCATGCCGGTGCTGCGTATCTTATCCAGCAGCCCTTGAATATGCCGCCATTCCTCCATGTTGCTGTCCCGCGCCCGGTTCTGTTTTTCCTTCTTTCCCACCGGGAAATTGGCAGGTCCGGCGATCATCACAGAGGGAACCCTTGCGTCAATGGCAAAGCCCTGGTTCATGTTTTCGGCCAGCTTGCGGGCGTAGGTGTCTAACAGATGGTCGATCTTCTCATGGTACATGGGGTCCACCCGGGATTTCTGCTTTTCCGCTATGGCGGCGGCCTTGTCCACCATTGCCCTGTATTCCGCCGTTGCGCTCCCTTCCTTGTAGTCGGAAAAGCTGTTCATTTCTTTTGCCCGGCGGGCGGCTCCTTCATTGATAGGGTAATAGTTGATGGTATGCACCTCCTTTATGCTTCGGGCCATGCTGGCCCGAAGTCTTACCGTTCTTCATGGGAAGGCCCCGCCTTGTCCTTTTTCGGAGCGGGTGGGGCTTCTTGAAACCGTTTGAGTGCAGCGAGAATGGAGTGGACAGGCTCGGCCTTTTCAGGATAGGCAAATATCCGGTGTTCCGGCGGAATGTCCTGCGGCCCGTGGTAATACTCCTTGAAGCCCTCCGGGACTGCCGACACATACCCACCGGGAGCGAATACGCCGCCCTCGTTGATACGCACATCCCGCCCGTATGCTTCATAATCGAAGTAGTTCTGAATGTGCTCCGGTATGTCGATAGTCCCAAGCTCGTCGGCGTAAAGACGGCCCAGCCCTTCATCATCGGAAATATCCGGGTAAAAGCGGTAAAGGTCAAGGTTCTGCGTCAGGTTTATCAAATCCTTCACGCTCCTTGTGTGGTTTCCCAAGACAAGAGCGGCTTCAAAGGTTTCCAGTCCGCCCTTATCCCGTACTTCCAGCAGGGCGTGGCCCAGCTCGTTCAGCTCGTCGATGTTCTCACATTCGTAGAGATAATCGTAGAGCCCCAGCACATCACTGTCAAAGCTGGTAAAGAACACTTCGCTGTACCGTTTCCCGTCTATCCCGATTTTGGCAAGGGCGGCCTGCAACTCCTGTGTCGTCATGGGGAAATGTACCGTTGTCCCTACCTCAATCCCCATTAAGGGGTATAGGGCTGTATTGGTTATATAGGCTTCAAACATGGGCTCATTCCTCCTTTCCGGCCCGGTCAGCCAGCACCTCATAAATCCCGGCCATAATGTAATCGGCGCAAGGGAGGGCAATCGCGTTTCCCAGTGCCTTGTAGCGTTGCAGAGGCCGGATCTCCACGCCGTCCGCCCCGTACTTTGTCCAGCCCTCTGGCAGCCCCATCAGCCGTTCGCTTTCCGTTTCCGTCAGAAAACGGATACAGCCGCCCTTCGGGTCGCCCTCATACCAGAAGGCAAAGGGCGTTACATCACTGGCTAAAAGAGTGGGAAAAGGGTCAGTTGGTAATCCGAAGCTGTTTCGGAAGGCCGTTTCTTCCTGCCTTTTTGCCGCTCCCCGCATACGGAAGCACTGAAAGGGGTGGATGACTGGTATCTGCCACCCTGTTTCAAAAGAAGCTGTTCGATCTCCTTCGGCGGCGGCCCGCCCGCCCTCTCCGCAAGGCGGAGGAAGTGGGAGCATTGGACGGGGCTTAAATAGTATGTCTGCGGCACGTCTGCCTCCAAAATCCGCCACGACGAAAATCCGCTGCCTTCGTGCCAGCCTTCGGGAGCCTGCCCAATACTGGGCGTCCATGAGCCGCCAGCACACATCAGGCGTTCCCCCTCGCACCATTCCGGCGTTTCCCCATCTTCCCGAAGGAGGCATTGGAACTTCGGTGTCCGAGAAGGCGGATAGGACGGCTCTAAAGTCCATCCGGTCATTTGTAGAAAACGCTCCCATGACGTTTTCCCAAACAGCGATAGCTGGATATAGGTTATCAGTAGCATCCCTCATTTCCTGTATGATACGAAACGCCTGATAGAACAGGCTTGATTTTGCCCCGGCAAGGCCGGAGCGGTTGCCGATCAGAGAAAGGTTCTGACAGGGGGAACCGAAGGTAATTATATGGACAGGTGGGATTTTCCCGCCGTCCACCTTCGTAATATCCCCCAAATGCACCATGTCGGGAAAGTGCCTTTTGGTTATGGAGATGGGCGCTTTTTCAATCTCACTGGCCCATACCGGACGGATACCGCACCGGGAAGCAGCCAGAGGGAACACGCCGATCCCGTCGAAAAGGCTTCCCAGCTTAATGTCCGGCATGGCCCGGGGTGCCGTGTCCCTTCACGGCAAGCACCCCTTCCAGTGTGGTCGCCGCAATGCCCAGCCGCCCGGCAACCGCAATATCATTTTTTACATCCTCGTCCACAGCGCTGCCGCAGACGATCAGGGTGTGGGAGCGCCGCAGCATATCCCGGCGCATATCAATCCCAGCCTTGTGTTCCTCGGGAACGCTGTCATTCAAAAACAGCGGCAGATACAAGAGCGGGCAGATCGGGGAAAAGCCCGCCTCATAAGCAAGACGGCAGTAGTGGGCCGCCAGCTCCATATCAACATCCGGCTCGCCGCTCCATGCGGCGGTCAGGTATGCTAAAGGTCGTTTCATTGGTTGAACCTCCATTTCTGTTTCGGTTTAGGGAAAAGCAAGAGTTCGCCCAACCCCTCCGCCCCTTCCCCCGGGAAGGGGAACGGCTCTGGAGAATTTATATCCCCGTCGCTTGACCGGGAAAAAGCATAACCGGGAGAAATCCGTCAAGGGTGCCTCTGGCACCGCCTGCGGCGGCGCTGCCCTTGACTGATTTTCCCGGCTATGCTACGGAATAACTGGCGACGGGGAATCATTTATATCTCCAGAGCTTCGGGGCGCGGGGCAGAGCCCCGCAATCCTCGGGCCATGCTGACCCGAAGTTTGGGCTTACTTTTCCTGTTCGGTTTTCTTCTCCGGCTTTTCATGTTCCTTCTGCTGACCCTTCCAGTCGTCCAGCAGCTTGATGATCTGGTCCTTCATTTCCCTCGGCGTAGTTTCCTTGCCGAAATACTTGCTCAGTTCCGCACCTGTCAAAATCACTTTGTCTACCTCCTTTTTGTCCTCCATCATAATGCCGTCGATCACATCCCCGTTGAGCAGCTTCTTTTCGTCCAGCTCACGCATACGCTTTGCCTGCGCCTGTGAAGGCGAGGACTGCTGGCTGTCAATGGCGACGGCGATATAGTTCTGGTTCTTCTTGCCGATATAGGAAAGCTCCACCGCCGTAGTAAAACCCAGCTTTTTTTCATCCATCAGCTTCATCAGGTCGGGAACCAGCTCATTGAGACGGATATACCGCTGCACCTGCTTGACGGCCATCTTGTTCCGCTCGGCCACGATCTCGTTGGAGCGTTTACCTGCGTCCTTCGGGTCAATCTGGCCCGAAGTGCGGGAGCCCTGGTGCTTGATGGCCTCAAGCTGCATTTTCAAGGCTTTGGCCCGCTCACTGGGGAGGATTTCTTCACGCTGGTTGAGATTGTCCTCGACCATCTGTGTGATGGCTTCATCGTCTGTCAGGTTTCGGACGATACAGGGCATATCCGCATATCCGGCAAGCTCGCTGGCCTTCTGGCGGCGGTGGCCGGACACGATCTCATAGCCGCCATCCTCACGGGGACGGACGATAGCGGGCTGGGTCACGCCCTTGTCCTTGACGCTGGACACCATAGCCCGCATTTCTTCATCATCCCGAACCTCAAAGGGATGGTTCTTGAAGGCGTGAAGCTCGTTCAGCTTGATATAGACGATCTGTTCCTTGCCCCGGCGTGGTGCATCCTTCGGTTTTTCGGGTTCCTTCGGAGCGGGAGCGGCCTGTACCGTTGGCGCCGTTTTTTTCTCCGGTTCCTTTTTGACCGCATTTTCCGGTTTCTGTGCGGGAGCTTCGGGCTTCGGGGTTGCGGCCTTGTCCTTATCTGCTTTCGGGGGACGGCCCCGGCGCTTCGGCTGTTCCGGCTCTTTGGGTTTTTCCTCCGCTTTTGCCGGGGCAGACTTTTCCCCGCTGGGAGCTGCCGCCCGTTCCTCGACCTTCTTTTCCTTCATAATTTCAGCGAAGTTATAGACGGAAACCTGCGGGTTCTTTACCTCCGGTTCCGTCTTTTTTTCCGGCTCCGGGGAAACGGAAACCTTCTCCGGCTCTTTTGGGGGAGCGGGAGGCGTTTCCTTGCCCGGCCCGCTATCCGTTACCGGCTGTTCCGGCGTTTTTGTGGTTTTATCATCTGCCATAAGCATTTACCTCCTGTTTTTTGGCATGAAAAAAGAGGCTCAACTTTTCAGTCAAGCCCCCGTGGGAAGTTCCTCCTTTCTCCGCCATGATACAAAAATACCGCCCGTAGTCTCGTTTGGGCGGTACTTTGTGTAAGATTGGCAGTCCATTATTAAGTTTTTTATTATGTTCCCTTTGTACACCGTTGCAACGCTGATTTCAGAAGCACTCTTCTCAACGTTGTCAAAAAATTCCGTGAATTCCCTGAAAATGCGGTTATTTACATCATTCATGTGTTGCTCCTTTATGCTGCAGCCAGCACCATCTTGTAGGCTTTGTCGATCATCGGGTTACCCTCTGCAGTATGCAGGAACAGATTTTCTTTGTAATTCTTGGTCTTGCGGAGAGGATCTGCGTGGGTAGCAAAATCGGAGACTGCGTTGATAAAGCGCCAACCGTTTTTGCCGACCCATTCCAGATCCGGTGCGTTATAATAGCGAGCCTTCAGATCTTCCTGCAAGCGCAGGTTATTCTTCCGCTGGCAATCGGACAGGTCCTCAGAAATCGGGAAAAACTCATTGATGAACTCCTGCACCTTGTGATCGGATAAATCGATGCGAGCCAGCTCTTCGCCACGGTTGCCGAGTTCAACCATATAGTTGCTGGCCAGCTGCAGGGTTTCACGGGCATCCTGCACGCGGAGCAGAACATTTTCGGTGTGGCGTGCAGTCCAGCTGCGCTTTGCGGTATTCAGCGCAAGGTTCAGAGTATTCTGGCAGACCACACGGATTGGAGTCATGGCCACTTTCACACCAGAACTTCCGTCATGACTGTTGAAGATCACAAGATATGGTACTACCTGATCTCCAGCGATAAGATATTTCCTCGGAAGCCTTGCCAGCATCCAGACCTTCTTGCCGCCCTGCAAAGAACCGGCAGTTTCGTAAGTAACACCTTCACCCAGCAGGTCATCGGTGAACTGAAATGCTTCTTCGTTCTGCACAATGCGGTAGCGGTCGGATACCACACCCAGAACAGCATCATCAGTGCTGCGGACATTTGCGCGATAGCCGGGGATCATAGCACCCGTGCCGGAATAGATATTGCGGCTTTCCACCTGCCAGTCCAGACCGGCTAGTTCCAAGGCTTCACGGCTTGCAGGGGCATCCATAATGATACGGCCAAGGCCGTGCCAAGGTGTCTCACGGACAGAGAACATCGTTTCAACATTTGCGGGCATAGTAAAATCTCCTTTTCAGTGTACTGTGATCAATTGTTGTTTTCCATTTCTTCAGCGATGCGGACGAGGACTTCCACCAGGACGGTGCCAACCTCTTTGACGATTTCGGACCAAAAGTTCATAATGCTTTCTCCTTTCTGCGCAGCTGCGCTTCAAAATACGATGGTAATAATGATAGTGATGGTGCGGAATAACAAAGTGCTCACCTCCAGACATAAAAAGCCCCTGAGTCTTTCGACTCAGAGGCTTTGGATCATGATTATTATATCTGGGTGAAAAATGGAAATTTGAGAAAGCTAAAGAGAGGGATTTATCATAAAAAATTATAATGCAGGACGAATTTGCGCTAAAAGAAGTTGGTCCGCCGGAAGCCACGGAACAGAATCAAGCTCCTTTTTAGTCAGCCAGCGTGCAGCCTCGGCTTCTTTCAGCACCAGCTCGCCGGAAACCACTTCGCACCAGAAACAGTCCATAGAAAGATGGAAGGTGGAATAATCGTATTCAATGGTGTCGATGAGGTCGCCTACCGCGATCTCGGTATCCAGCTCTTCCCGGATCTCTCGTTTCAGTGCCTGCTGTGCGGTTTCTCCCGGCTCGATTTTACCACCCGGAAATTCCCACTGGCCTTTGTAGTCGCCATAGCCGCGGGCGGTGGCATAAATTTTATGTTTCGTCTGAATATCGTCGCAGATCACAGCTGCAACAACGCGAACAACCTTCATGATATTCTCCTTTTAACCGACCACCAGCTTGTTGGTCTTTTTGAGAAACTTTGCAGGGATTGGGCGGTTCAGCCGCCATGTGATATTCATGGGGCGGGAGCCCTCGTGTTTCACATAGTTCACCGTGCCCAGATAGGTATACGCTCCTGCACCGCCAAAACGGGCCTCTGCCTTGAACTCGCGCACGAACAGCAGCACCCGGCTTCCTTTTTCCCGGTGATGGATGTAGCGCTGCCCGGTGGCAGAGTTTTCGGCGGTGGTGCTCTGGCTCTGCCAGTGGAACAGGCTTTCATTAATGGAATAATCCTTGTACATGGTGGTGGGAGAGTAATCCTTGTCCGCTTTGTTCAGGGTCACAAAGAATACGTCCAGCTGCTTTTCCGGCAGCCACTTCACGCCCTCGCGGACAGTGGCAGGCTTCAAAAAGTCCAGCGCCACCAGCAGCTGGTCACGGGTATAAGTACAGTGCAAATCCAGCGGACAATCAAAGCCCACATCCACCGGCTCGTCAATAAAATCGATGCGGTCATATTGATACTGCAAAAGTGCCTGCAGCTCCCCCAGCAAAACGGGACTGTCCGAGAGAGCATACAGGTTATCGAGAACTTCTTCATCCTCCCAGCTTTCTGCAGTTTTGCCCCAGAGGGTCACATAGAACATCTGCAGCATCCGCTTCTCTACTGGCGATAGAGCCGCAAAGTCGGTGTTGTCCAATTTTGGCAGAAGCCCCAGCAAAAAACGAATCCACCTGCGGGAATCGATGACCGCAAAGCGTGCAAAGGCTTTGGTCATAGTTTCTTCCAAAGGTTCTGTAAAATCGGATGCCGCCCCTGCGCGGACGCACAGCCTGCTGAAGCAGACCTTTTTGCTGTAAATTGCACGGGGGTCAAGATGATAGTAGTCGAGGAAGTTCCCCAGTGTCAGGGGCAGGCCGGTATCCTCGGTGAAGGCAGCCGCCCGCGCCACAAGCCCGGAGGTGCGGTCATAGGAGGCGCTGATATTATCCAGCACCATATTTTGCAGCAATTTTCTCCAGCTGAATGTAGCAGCCCTTAGGCGCGGAGACAAAGCCCTCCTTGAGCTCCCGACTGACGCTTCGGGTGGTGTTGGAGAGCAGTGCTGCGAATTTCTCCTCAAAATTATACTTTTTGTTGGCCTGCCCGATGAAATTCAAAACAGTCAGGCAATCCTTGTTTTCTGCCAGACGTAAGCCTCGCCCCAGCTGCTGCAAAAACACGGTCAGCGACTCGGTGGGGCGCAGGAACAGCACGGTGTTGACTTCCGGGATGTCCACGCCCTCGTTATAGATGTCCACTACAAAAATGAAGCGAATCTCCCCGGAAACGAGCCGCTGTTTGACGGTGTTGCGTTCCTCGTCGGAGGAATCCCCGGTCAGCGCCATGGACGGGATGCCATGGGTATTGAAATAGTCCGCCATGAACCGGGCGTGCTCGATGGAAACGCAGAACCCAAGCCCCTTCACTTCATCGATGTCCGTAACATATTTCAGGATGGAGCTCACCACAAGGTCAGCACGGCGCTGTGCCACCATGCCGCTGAAGGCGTACAGGTTGGACAGCTCGTTTTTATCGTAGCCGCCGGTACGCCATTTCAGGCTGCTCAGATCTGCGGCGTCGGTGACACCAAAATATTGGAAGGGGCACAGCAGCTTCCGGTCGATGGCCTCCGGCAGACGAATTTCGGCGGCAATACGCCCGCCGAAATAGTCCAGAACGCTTTTGCCGTCCATACGTTCCGGGGTGGCAGTCAGTCCCAGCAGGATCTTCGGCTGGTAATACTCCAGCAGCTTCTGGTAGGTGGGCGCAGCTGCATGGTGGAATTCGTCTACAACGATGTAATCGTAGAAATCCGCTGCCGTTTTAGCGGCAAGCTCCTGAGAATTGAAGGTCTGGATGGAAACAAACAGATGATCAATGCTGTCGGCTTTGTGGCTGCCCACATACAGTTCTCCGAAATTGGCATCCTTCAGCACCGCCCGGAAGGTGTACAGACTCTGCTTCAGAATCTCCTCCCGGTGTGCCACAAACAGCAGACGGCAGGGTTGCCCCGGATGCTGTTTGCAGAAGCGCTTGTAATCCAGTGCGGAGATCACAGTTTTGCCGGTGCCGGTAGCGGCGACCACCAAGTTGCGATTATACCCCCGAACGGTGCGCTCGGCATCCAGCCGGTCCAGGATTTCCTGTTGGTAGGAATAGGGCAGAATATCCAGGGTGTAGATTCCGCTGTGGTCGGTCTCGCTGTATTTTTCAGCCTTCAGGGCGCGGGTCAGCCGTTCCCGCTGCCCTTCATCGTAATATTCAAACTCGCTGGAATTCCAGTAGCTTTCAAAAGTGGCTGCGATCTTATCGATGGTCTCCGGCAGGTCTTTCCGGGTCACTTTCACGTTCCATTCCAGCCCGCTGGAAATGGCCGCGTTGGACAGGTTGGAGGAACCAACATACGCTGTGGTAAAGCCGGTGTCCCGGTAAAACACATAGGTCTTTGCGTGGAGCCGGGTACGCTTGGTGTCGTAGCTCACCTTGATCTTCGTATTGGGCAGTGTGCGCAGCTCCTCAATGGCTTTTACGTCCGTAGCGCCCATATAAGAGGTGGTGATGATGCGCAGCTCACCGCCGCTTTGCGCAAACTGCTGCAGCTCGTCCATGATGAGGCGCAAGCCGCTCCACTTGATAAAGGAGACCAGCATATCAATGCGGTCAGCAGAGACGATCTCTTTTTTCAGCTCCGTGTACATCTGCGGTTCATGGATAGCACCGGTAAACAGGGAACTTTGCGCAATGGAGGTCTCCGGGCGGTCAAGGTCCTTTGCGCTTTTTCCTGTAGCAAGGCGCGGGTCATTCTGCTGCAAAAGCGCAAGAAGCTGCTCTGCCCGTTGGTCAACACCGAGCGCGGCAAAGTCAGCTTCCTGTGTGGTGTTCTGGATGGTGGTCACGATCTGGTTTGCCAGCTGGATCTGCGCCTCGATGCCGCCGCCGTTGTCCTGCACGTTCTCAAGACCCTTCTGCACCACGTCGGTCAGATACTGCGCCAGTACCTTGGCAGCCTCCGCTGTGTCGATGGGCGCAGTGGACTTGCGGGCTTCCGGGATCTCTGCAAGCTCGCGGTTCAGTGCGTTATTGATGACCTGTTCGTACAGACCGGGGTAGAGCATAGGTGCACTTCCTTACCGTTTTCTTTTATTATAGCGCCCGTTAGAAGAATATTCAATGATCGAGGATAAACCGCATCTGATTGAAAAAGAAGCTCTTGATCTCAGAAAATATACTGTAGCTGCATTGCTTTTATAAAAAATAATAGAGGTCGTGATAATTTGTATGATGCTACAATAAAAAGAGACTGATGCAGTGCAACAGTCTCTCGATAGCAATGGGGCTTATATAACGGGTGCTTTTTTATAAAAATCCGTAGCAGTGCCTCCCATTCCAAGAGTGGTTTTGATGCCAACTCCGCCATGGGATGCAAAAGAGAGCAACGCGTTCCAAAGTTCCAGAAGCGGCGGTGCAAGGCGCGCCTCGATGGTCACATTGCCTTGAAAGGCTGGAATGCGCGTTTCTTTCAACAGATAACGTGTGGTATGGAGATTATAATCCACAATATGAAGCCCTTGCTGTAAAGCTTGCAGTGCATCAGGATCGATAAGGGCATATTCTGGAAAGGCAGCGTTCCAATGCGCAATCAGACTTTGCAAAAGCAGAGTTTCCTGCGGGAAAATAGTATAGCGGCCGGACTGCTTGAAGGCGCAAGGCGACAGAAAAGCAATTTTGGCACGGGTTTCGCTGTGGGAACGCCCAGAACGGATCAGTTCTTCAGCGGAGACTGCCGGAGAGATGCGAACCTCTGAAACGGGGAGTGTTAATTCATGCAGAGGGATTTCCTTTGCAGATTCCAAAACGGGGAAAACTACCTGTCGAGCAGCGTCATTCAGCAGATTGACCGTCCAGATCAAAGACTGTTTTTCCGGCGAAAAACATAGAAAATGCGCAATGGGGTGTTCCCCTTGCAGATGCATCTGCTCTCCAAATTCAGAAGAAATCTGTGACATCAGCCAGCCATACAGACGATAGGACCACGACTGGGGAATCCGCACATCATTGGGCGGAGATAAAACCAGTTGAATCTGCTGGATCATAAGATACTCACCCCGCAATATCCATAGGGATAAAGCCGACCACGAAAGCGAGCATATTTCATGGTGTGCGGGGAAATGCCATTTTCGGCATCACGCTCATGCTTGTGGTTGCGGAACATTTGTTTCATTTGTTCTGCCGTCCAGCGCAGCCCCTCTTCTTCACCCAGATAGGGGTACGCCAGCGACTTGGCAAAAAAGCCGGAGCCGCCGCCAAGGATCAGGTGTGGCTGCCGCGGCAGGTTGACTGCACCGCTTGGCGGAGTGAAGTGCCTGCTATACGTCTGCGCATAATAAGTATCAAACTGCTGAATGGCCTCCAGAAGGGACTCCTTGGTAATGCGCCCCTTCAGCACCGACTGATCCAGCGTCAGCTTGAAGCGTACCTTAGTACCAGACGCTGCGCATTCCCGACACATGGGGATGCCGCGATTACTGCCCTTCGCAAAGGAGCCGTTCACAAGTGCATCAAATTTTCCGACAAGGACCATCTGCGCATCCGGGATGGGAAGGCTGTCGGAAACCTGAATGCCACGGAAAATGCTGTTAACGGCGTCCGAAGCGATGCTTCCATCTTTCAGAGTGTGCAGATGCAGCTGGTTGACATATTTCTCTTCTGGAAAGGTGGCCCGGCGGTTTTGTGCAAGGCTGTGTCCGGTACTGCGGTCAGCCAATACCGCACTCAGCAGCCATGCAGTACGCAGCGCACCCTTGATGCTGCTGCCGGGAATGTAGGCATGGCCCTGCGCATCACGCTGGAAAGCATGGATCTCTTTCAGCGAGTGCTCAGCATCCAGAGCATCTCCCACCTCGATCTGATAGCGCGTCAGTGTTTTCAGTTCTGCATCGGAAATGCCGCAGTCTTTGCTCAGAAATGCCCAGAGATTGGACTGCTCGCTAAGCATAAACTGTCCGTACTTGTCCACCAGATCGTGCTCGACTAGAAAGCCGAAAAATTTTTGCTCGTCCAGAAAGGAGACTTTGCCATTGCGGGTGTTGTACATGTACTCTTTTTTGGTATAGCTGCTGCCGTTGCCAACAAACAGAGGTGCCCATACATTCAGAGTAAGGTCAAAGATCTGCAGATGATCCTGCTGAATCATAATGTCACCCCCATAAAGATTGGCTTGGAATAGCGGTATACCGGATGCACATCCGACAAACCAACATCATACAAAGCACCCTGATAACGATTTTGCAGGACAGACCCTGCCGAAAGGGCATACTGCGTTTTTTTCTTCAGTGGAGTTTCCACACGATCGGATGCCATGAAGCCGCTGCGGCGCACCAGCTGGAAGGAGGCACCCTCTAATGCATTATCCAGTTCATCTGTCTGCGGCAGGCTGGTGCTCAGCAGCAGATAAGGAGCATGCTCGGCAGAAAGAGCGTGATACATCCACTCCGTCTGATCGTCAAAAGGTTCGTTCAGATAAATCTTGTCTACAACATGGAACTTTCCATAACCAGAGCTGACTTTGCCGCCGATGCCGGTAGCGCCCAGCCAATCCAGCAAATACTCCAGATCTTCATCCTGACCATCTTCGGTAAATCCGCAGATGAAATACAGTCCGCAGTCCGGCGCAAAACGGAACAGTCCAACCTGATACGGCATGGTATCCCCCTGCATGGGAACAGCTGCCTTGGTCTGCTCATAGTGGGTGCCAAAACTTTCCGGTTGCTCGTCAGGGGTAAAATGACCTTCATGCAGGCTTCTGGCGTAGCGGTCGAATTCCAACACAGGGACCCATGCTAGCTTTTTTACCTTTTTACGCAGGGTGGTTTCCACTTCCTCAGTGGATTCCGATGCGGCAATGGGCTTTGGCAGGTAAAACGTTTCGCCATACCAGGGCATTGTATCGCTGAGCAGGAATTTTCCCTGCCGGACCTGCGCACAAAGCTGTTCTAAGGCTTCTTCTCCGTGCTGGACAAGGGTCTCATGGCAGAGGGCAGAAAACAGGGTATCTGCCCGCAGGGTTTCTTCGGAGGTATAAAGCGACAATGCAGAGTCGGCCCCTCCGAAATGAACAGCTGTGTCAAACTGCAGCTTAAACAGAAAATAGTTCATAACTATCCACCTCATCAAAGAGGGATTTCAGGCGGCTGAGATCCACCTGCGCGCCATAGCCTTCCAGCGCAAAGTTTTTCAGGCTGACACGGCCGCTGCCGCGGGAACCATGGCCGCCCAGATAATCCATCTGCAGCAGCTTCATGCCTTTGGCCAGAAGAGAAAGATCTTCCTCGACCTGTGCCGGGTCGGTCACATCGTAAACGATGCTGACACCGAACTTTGCACCGGCGATCACACGTTCGATCTGGCGGGGATTGGCCACAGAGTTGGCACGGGAAATTGCGTTCTCGGTCTTGACCTCGGTCACACCCACATTGGAAAGCTCTTTTGCATTGGACAAAAAGGCATCCGCAAACTGCAGGCGGGAACGGCGCACCGGCTCCGAGGAACCGAACAGGCGGAGGATTTGCTCGGGGTCTTTGTCGCAACTTCCGGCTTTTGCCATTGCTTCGATATCCTGATATGTGCTGCGAGCCAGCAGGGTACGCAGCTTGCCTTTCAGACTGCTGCCGGGTACGATGGGATAACCGGTATAGGGGTCACGCACCACCGGGCTGTCCACAGCACCAATGGCAGAAAAGGCAGAGGAACCGCCGATGTGCATACCGGTGCGCACTTCCAGATCGCACCGGATCAGAATTTTTCCATACATATGATTACCCCTCCTTGCCGCCGAAGTAGCGGTGGAAAGCGACCAGCGCTTCCATGTAGTGTGCAAAGCGGATCAGGTCCGCACGGTCGGTGGAAATGCCCTTGAGGTATTCCAGCAGATGCGATTGCGAAATAAAGTCTTTCATGGGATAAGCTTTATCTTTACCGACACTTTCTCCGGTATCGCGACCATATTCATAGGCTACCCGAACTCGCATCAGATTAATCTTTACAACACTTTCGGGCAAAAGTGCTTCTTCGGTGCGGAGATTTTCAACGTTAAAAATCTCTGTTACAAGACTCAGCAGGCCACGGATCTTGCTAGTGGTCACTTTTTTGGGCTGGCTCATCAGGCTGCGCATAATACGCTCGGCTTCGTCTACATAATCTTCCGGCACCTTTTTCGGCGTGATCTCCGGCGGCAGCTCTTTCTGCTGCCCATAGCTGCTACGGCTGTTATAGCTGCCGGAACTGCTGCGGTTTCCGTTGTAGCTGTTGCTATATCCGCTCCGGTTGTTGTTATAGCCACCGCCGCCATAGCTGCGGCCATTATCATTCCATCCTGCCATCTGTGTCGCCACCCTTTCTGTTCTGATAGACATAAATATAAATTGCGGTGATGAGCTGGTGACGCTGCACGGCGTCTAAAGCCCAGTCCATCATGCTGTGAGAAAATTGCTTGTAGAGCGGATAGTCCGGCGCGCTCTTTTTGGGGGAGAGCCGCGCCAGCAGGTAAGCGTACCGTGCAAGGTTGATGCGGTCGTTTTCTGCTTCCCGCAGCAGTGCCAGCAGGTTGTAGAGCAGGGCGTTTCCGTGCTCAGCGTTATCCCTGCCGAAGAAGCTTTGCAGGCAGCCGACCTTTTCGGTCAGGACCTTTGTGCGGAACGTATCCCACGCATAGATATGTCCCTGCTCCGGCTGCACCAGCAGATTGCCCTTTGCATCCCGGACGGCTTTGCGCTCCGGCGTGAACAGTGCCACTGCATTTTTGCCGGGCAGATGCTTGGCGGCTTCTTCCAGCGCGGCGGTTTCCTCGGCGGAAAGCCGGATGGGGTAATGGTCATCAAAGATGCCGATGCCTGCGCTGAGGGTCAGTGCTCCGCAGGAAAATGCGGTAAAATTACGCTGGATGCGCTGTGCTGCTTCCAGAACATCGTTCCATGCGCCCACAAGGAACACATCATCGCCACCGGCGTAGACGATGCTTACATGCAAGCCCTCTAGAATGCCGTTGATGTAGCACTTGAAAAACAGCGACATCTGCCGGGAGAACGCCGAGGTGCGGGACAAGGTAACATAGTGCATCCGTTTGACCGGGTCTTTCTCGTTTTCCTGCTCGAAGCCGGAGATAAATGCGTGCCCGAGGTTGTCCACATCCATACGGCAGACCGCAATGCGGCGCACGCCCTCGGACTGCTCTGCCAGTTCTTCCATGCTATTGCTGGCGGCGTAATCGCCCACATACAGGTTGGTGCTGTAAGTAAGGCCGGTGGACGGTACATTTTTGGTATATACACGCGCGACCGGCTCGCCGGAAGCCAGCCGTTTGCGGGCAGAGAGCTGATCCGTCAGGGACAGATATTCGCTGTCGCCGTCCAGTGCAGGCAGCGTACAGTCATCGGCAGCCGAGGGCTGACGGCTTACCACCAGAACGCGCTTGTTCTGGATCTTAATGGAAAGATCTACGAACAGTTTGCACCAAGGGCAGAGATCATCCTTCAGGTTGGCACTGGTGCCGCACACCTTGCATTCCCGGCCATCCGGGTAAGCGGCGGTACTGTTCAGCTGCCGCAGATCCTCTGCGGTATAGCGGTGGAACTTGTGCTGCTCCAGCAGACGGTTCACCCGGCGGAACAGCTCTTTGTAGGGGCTTTTTTCAGCCGGGGTATTGGTCAGGTCGTTGCCGGAGCAGGGTGTCCATGCGTTGGCCAGAAACAGCTGGGTGCCGAACTGCTGCTGCAGCCAGCGGTTGAACTGCCGGTTCCACCGGGTCAGGGTATCGGCCACGGCGGCAGTATTGGGCAGCAGCACATAGCAGTGCCCGCCGCCGCTGTAAATCAAGTTGGCGCGGGACACGCCGCACCCGGCCAGAAGCTCGTCCAGATAGTGCTCCATGAGCAGCTCCAGAAAGAACGACCGGCTGCGCAGGGAGCGCAGGGCGTTTTCGGTATGGACGGTATAAAGAAACTTCTGGATGCGAGAAAAATCAGCGGTATAGAGCAGAAAAGCGTCCTTCTGGCAAAAATTCTTCTCCTGCTCAAAAAGTGCCTTGCGCAGGTCGGTGATGTTGTTTGCCTGCACATATTCGCTGATGCACGCCGCAATGGCTGCGGTGGTCTTGGCGTGATCAAACAGGGAAACATCCGGGCTTTCGCCGGTAAAGGTGCTGGACGGAAAACAGCTGAACTGCGTTTCCAGCAGACCCAGCAGAGAGTTGATCCACTCCGGCTGCGGCTGCAGATCAGGCAGACACTCCTTCAACTTGCGTACAGCATCTGCATAGACGGAAGCAGAAAGCGGCTGCTGCTGCCGTGGCAGCTTCAGGCTACCGTCCTGCGGCTGGGCGGGCATCATCCAGCCGGGGTGCGCACCGTTCAGGTGGGTGAACACCGAGTCCAGCGGAAGATCCCGCCGGAAGGAACTGCTTTCGCCTTCGACCTCCCGGCGGTCTGCGGCGGCAGAAAGATCATCTGCCAGATAAACGATATAGGCCGGGGAATCGGCTGGCAGAGCCTTTGCAGCACCGCGCAGCGCGGCGGCGTGGTGGTAGCGCACACAGTCCAGCGCCGGTGCCCAGCCTGCACCGGGCAAAACGCCGTGCAAAAACTGGTAGCCCTGTTCACTGTGGCTGCCGCGCTGCCCACCGGCACGGTACACCGCTTTGCCGGTGTCGTGCAGCAGCCCGCCATAGGTGGACTGCAGGGTGAGAACGTTCAAAATACCATCTCCTTTACGGATTGTGGAACAATTGCACAATAAACGGAAAACGTATTTGCTGATTTTGTAAGAGATGCTTGGAATTGGCTTTATTATAACACATTTTGTAGCTATGCAAAAGCCGCAGCAGAGAAAATATCACAGCAGCTGCAATCGTTCCGTTCATAGAGGGACAGCCCATGGAAGACAAAGAGTTAAGATTTGCAAAAGAAAAACTCCGCATCTTTTGGTGCGGAGTTTTTTGTCCCCTTACGGGGATGGTACAGCAGACCTAAGCGAAGTAACCGGCGCGACCATGTTTTCGCCCCCTTACGGGGATGGTACCAACAGCAACCGTGTCGAGTTCCGTATCAGTGTTTTCGCCCCCTTACGGGGATGGTACCCACACCTCAACGAACCACGAGCCGAGCGTTTAGTTTTCGCCCCCTTACGGGGATGGTACCAGAAATAATGAGCAACACTTTAACCAGATACCGTTTTCGCCCCCTTACGGGGATGGTACCGGGTATAGTTCAACGACCGCGCGGCATTACAAGTTTTCGCCCCCTTACGGGGATGGTACTCTGGATGCCGAGAAAGCAAGATTGTCCACCGTCGTTTTCGCCCCCTTACGGGGATAGTACGCTAAATATATCACAGAATATCGTAAAATGGAAGAGCTGAATGCCTGAAAATATTAACTTTATTGAAATAAAGTAAATCCGCGCGATAAGGACAACGATAAATCCTGAATCATTATTGTGCCGTGGAGGATAGAAAGAAAACCCTCTTTCAGGGTGAGCCATAGCGGCGGA
>ERZ1026954.9-NODE-9-length-32131-cov-5.138889_pt1 | contig 32131 bp, 30 predicted proteins | sample MGYA00519251_ERZ1026954 | MGnify/ENA primary metagenome ERZ1026954 (study PRJEB26926, sample SAMN06164853) | human gut metagenome | biome: ENVO:00009003; feature: ENVO:2100002; material: ENVO:00002003 | host: Homo sapiens | place: USA | collected 2012 ... | reverse complement strand
ACGAGATTAGCGAGTGTCTCGTGGGCTCGGAGATGTGTATAAGAGACAGCGGTGAGGGAGAGACTTTCTTGCCGATTTATACATCAAAGGCGCAGATTTCTAAGGATCATCCGTCACCATGCATTGTAAATATGCCGTTTCTTGCAGTCAACAATATGGTGGCAAGTAAAGAGTTAAAGATTGATGGTATCGCATTCAACCCATTCACTCACAATCTGATTTTCAAAAAGCCTCTTGTAGAAAAGATTGAGGCAGTGGAAAAGGCCAGAAGAGAGGGACATCCTACATCACCGACAAAGGGCAAGACTGTACAGATGACAGCAGAGCAGTATGTCATCTTTGAGCGTATGCAGTATGAGCATATTTTCCTGCCGGCAAAGATGTTTGAGGGCGGAAAAGAGTTCATGGACCGACTTGCCGATGAGAAGGAAAAGCTAATAGATGAGCTGTACGAGGAGGCATATCAGCAGAAGCGTATGTATCCATATATGGAGGAGGATTTCTCTGTTATGTCTATGCAGATTTCTGATACGCTTAATGTCACCAGAGTTGATTTCCCGACAAGGGATATGGCTCCAAACTGCGCAATCCGTGCTTATCTCGTGTGGGATGATGCTACGTCACAGGGCAGATATTTTGTAATTGATGTGAAGGCCGATAAAACTACTGAGCTGGCTGAGATTACAGAAGATCACAAGCGTCTTGGATATGGAGCTGCACCGGTTGAGGGAGCTGAGCTTCAGACTGTTCTTGACCTGGTCAAGAACAGTGCAGAGGCCTGAATTAGAAAAGTAATGTAGGGCATGATATATAAAGGAGGTCGTGTATGAAGGAGTTTTTAGGCAGAATAAAGGCTGATTTTCTATTGTCATCAGTGCTTTGCATAGCGCTGGGACTGGTGTTTATCATATGGAGAGCTTCGGTGCTCACGATTGTGGCCAATGTGCTTGCGGTGGTGCTTATCATCATCGGAGTGGTCTATATGTGCAGCTATTTTTTGAATATAGTCACGAATGGTTTTTCAGCGATGCTGGGGCTTGTGGTTTTGGCAGTGGGTATATGGTTTCTGGTGCAGCCAAAGGTTGTGGTGAGCCTGATACCTATAGTAATTGGTCTGGTGCTCATTTTTCACAGCATCAGGAGCATTATTGAGGCGGTGGATGCCAGAAAATACGGTTACGGAGGCTGGAGTGTCGGCCTGATTTTTTCAATAATCAGTCTGATTTTTGGAATAATCTGTGTGACAAATGCATTTGATGTAATGAAAACAGCCACTGTTGTTGTCGGAATTATATTGATTTTCAACGGAGTGTCCAATATCTGGATTACAAGCCGTGCCACAAAGGCTGAGAGCGCCTACAACAAGCAAAAGGAGTTTGAGGCAACGTTTGTTGAGGATAGAAAAGAGGACAATTAAGCAGTAACAGAAAGGCGGCAGAATGCGTCGGATGGAGTTTAAGATGGAGAGACCCGGACTTACCAAGGTCGGTGACCATCTGAAGGTAACAGAGAGCAAGCTTCCGACTTCATATTATTATACGATAGAGCATGCGATTGCCATGTCGGGAAACTACGTGGTCAGCGAGAGGCTCAAAAGCCGTGAGGGCGATGTCGTGGATGTGAGGGAGACTGAGAAGGGCTACTTTGTCACGATGGAGTTTGATGAGTAATGACACAGCAAGGTAAGAATGCAATAGATATGGTGCTCGCTGAGAGCCTTATAGAGCTTTCGGCGAAAAAGCCAATCGATAAGATTACAATTAAAGAGATAACGGACAAGGCCGGAGTTATCCGCCCTACGTTTTACAATCATTTTCAGGACAAGTACGAGCTGATAGAGTGGATTATCAAAAACGAGCTGCTTGAGCCCATCAAGCCACTGCTCAATGCCGGAATGATTTTTGAAGCGATTGTGCTGATGCTCAATAATATCTCGGCAAACAGTGTTTTTTACAAGAAAGCACTAAAGCTGGAGGGGGCTGTGACGTTTAATCAGATTGCCATGAAGTGCGTCTGCGAGATGTTTATGAATATCATAAGCGAAAAGAGCACAGGAAAGAAATCCAAATACCGCTGGCTCACACCTGAGGTGATTTCTACATATTATGCGCAGTCGTTGTGCTTTATCACGGAGGGCTGGATAGCCCAGGGCATGGATGATATTGAGCCGAAGGAGATGGCTGAGGCATACATGTATCTGATTACGCGTTCGATGGATGATATACTAAGTGAGCTGTAGAGGACAATTGCCATGGAAAATGACGGCTTAAGCAAGCTCATAAAGCAGAATCATAAAGAGGCATGCGTTCATATAAATATGAAAATGCTGTGAAAAAGTGTCAGAAATCAAATACAATATCATATATGTGTCATATCGGATATACAAATTGATGGATTTGTATATCTCACATGACAAATCGAAGAGATTGAATATTTATTTATTCGGTCTTTTTTTTTATACTTCAATACGAATAAAAGAAAGAGTGGTGAATCTAATGATTAAATTTGGAAAAGGAGTCGTAAAACATCGTGTGCTGATACTGATAGTTGCATTTGCACTGCTTATACCGTCGGGCATCAGCTTTATCAACACGAGAATCAACTTTGATATCCTTTCTTATCTGCCAAGCCAGATAGAGACTATGAAGGGTCAGGATATCATGGTAGATGAGTTTGGAACCGGAGCGTTGTCATTTGTGATCTTAGAGGATATGAAGGATCAGGACATAGAGACTCTGGCAGATGACATAGAGGACCTTAAGGGTGTAAATGATGTCATCTGGTACGGAACAATCGCTGATTCCACATTGCCAAGAGAGGCAATTCCGGATGAGGTGTACGACGCATTCAACAATAAGGATGCAAACAGTCAGCTCATGCTCGTCACCTACAGTGACACAATGGGTTCGGATGAGACAATGGAAGCCGTCAACAAGATGGATAAGATGGTGAAAAACCACTGCTTCGTAGCAGGAATGGCAGCGGTCAACGCAGATACAAAGACACTTGTTATGCAGCAGGCTCCAATATATGTCATCATAGCAGCATTGCTTTCAATGCTTGTCATGGGAATTACAATGGATTCAATAATTGTTCCGATGTTATTCCTTCTAAGCATAGGAATGGCTATTATCTATAACCTGGGAACAAACTTTATACAGGGACAGATTTCATACCTGACACTGGCACTGACAGCAGTATTGCAGCTCGCCGTAACAATGGATTATTCGATTTTCCTGTGGCACAGCTATCAGGAGCAGATAGACAGATATGACGGAGACAAGAAGCGAGCCATGGCACATGCCATTTCCCACACAATTGTCTCAGTAACAGGAAGCTCAATTACAACAATCGCAGGCTTCGTAGCCCTCTGCTTCATGAGCTTTACACTTGGACTTGACCTGGGAATCGTAATGGCAAAGGGCGTTGTATTCGGAGTTATCGGATGTGTAACAATCCTCCCTGCACTGATTCTTGCATGTGATAAGGCAATCGAGAAGACAAAGCATAAGATTCTCATGCCTGATGTTTCCAGGATTGCAAGTTGGGTAACAAATCATTATAAGATACTTGCAGTGATTTTCATCGTAGTGCTCATCCCGGCAATATACGGATACACTCATGATCAGGTCTACTATGACCTTGCAGGAACCATGCCTGACAGTGCATACAGTAAGCAGGCCAATGAAAGACTCGACAAGGAGTATGCTATGGGTGCCACACATATCATCATCGCACCGAGCGATATGTCAAAGGCAGACAGCATAAGCATGATAAATGATATCAAGAAGGTCGATGGAGTAAAGCTTGCAGTATCGCTTGATTCAATACTCGGACCTACCATACCGGATGATATGGTGCCGGATGAGGCAAAGGAGATATTTAAAAACGGTGATTACCAGATGATGCTTGTTTCATCAAAATATGCGACAGCATCTGATGAGGTAAACAACCAGATAACAGAGATTAAAAAGATAGTAAAGAATTACAGCGAGGACGCAATGCTTATCGGTGAGGCACCTTGTACAAAGGATCTTATCACTATCACAGATACAGACTTCAAGCGTGTAAGTGCGGTATCAATCGTATTGATATTCCTTATCATTCTCGTGGTATTCAAATCGGTATCGCTTCCAATCATACTTGTAGCGGTCATCGAGTTTGCAATCTTTGTAAACATGGGAATTCCGGGATTTACAGGAACGAAGCTTCCGTTTATCGCGAGCATCGTAATCGGAACCATACAGCTTGGTGCAACGGTTGACTATGCGATACTTATGACCACAAAGTACAGAAAGAACAGATACACCGGAATGGACAAAAAGCCGGCAATCACAAAGGCACTTGCAGATTCGACAAACTCAGTTATCGTCAGTGCACTCTGTTTCTTCGCCGCAACCTTTGGTGTAGGACTTTATTCAAACATTGATATGATCAGTTCTATCTGTATACTGCTTGCACGAGGCGCAATCATCAGTATGTTTGTAGTAGTATTTATACTTCCGTCAATGTTTATGATTTTTGACAAAGTAATATGTGCCACAAGCGCAGGCTTTAAAAACAAGAACCTGACAGCTTAGTAATCTGATTAATCATAAATGAGGGATAAAATACTTTTTAACCCTCATAACATAAAAATATGACCTCAAAAACAAAATCAGGAGGAATAAGACATGAAATTACCAGAATTGAAAGAAAAGTTAAAAAGTAAATATATTGTCCGTGTTGTAGCCGGAGTCCTCACAATAGCACTTGTAGGTACAGGAATCGGAGCAACAGCGGTTTTTGCCGAGAAGGACAGCACCGCAGTCACAGCCGAGGCAGACAGCACAACAGACAGCAGCAAGGATGCTGATGATATAGCAGACAAGCTCATGGACAGCGTATCATTAAAGGATAACGATGCAGACAAGGACGAGAGCGTATATCTCATCTCAGATGCAAACGGCAACGTAAACAAAACAATCGTAGTAGATCACCTTAAAAATAAAGACAAAAAGGATACATTGGAGGATGCTTCAAACCTTTCAGATATCGAGAACGTAAAGGGCAAGGAAAAATTCACACAAAGCGGTGATAAGCTCACATGGCAGGCAGGCGGCAAGGACATTTACTACCAGGGCACAGCAACAGAGGAACCGCCTGTAACACAGAAGGTTACATACTACCTCGATGGAAAAGAAATCTCACCTGAGGACCTTGCAGGAAAATCAGGAAAGGTCAAAATTCGTTTTGACTACACAAACACCACATCATATACAGAGACAGTAAACGGCGAGAAGCAGACAGTTTCCGTACCATTTGCAGCAATAACAGGACTTGTACTCGGTGATGGCTTCGAGAATATCGAAGTGACAAACGGCAAGGCTGAGGTAAGCGACTCATCAAGCGTAGTGCTCGGCTATGCACTTCCGGGCTTAAAGGACAGCCTCGGAATCAAAGACAAAGACCTCGATGGCGATGTAAATATCCCTGAATACATGGAAATGACAGCAGATGTGGAGAATTTCTCAATGCCTGCAGCCATGACCTTCGTGGTAAACGCATCTGATTATGTAAGCACAGACGGAATTGACACATCAGACCTCGATGACATGATAAATGACTTAAAGGATGCCTCAACACAGCTTCAGGATGGTTCAAAGACACTGGCAGAGGGTACTGACACACTTACTGACGGACTTTCAACATTGCAGAGCAAGCTCGGCACATTCGCATCAGGAGTTGGCACACTGCAGAGTGGACTTAAGACATATACTGATGGTGTAAGTACATTAAGTGGTGGATTGAATACACTTGGAAACAGTACAGGAGCCCTTGTGTCAGGAGCAGATAAGCTTAATAGTGGAGCAGGTCAGCTTGCAAGTGGAAGTGCAACACTTAAGGATGGACTTAAGGCGTATACAGATGGAGCCAGCACACTCAATGGTGGACTGAATACACTTGGAAACAGTACAGGTGCATTAGTTGATGGAGCAGATAAGCTTAATAGCGGAGCAGGCCAACTGGCAAGTGGAAGTGCAACACTTAAGGATGGTTTGAAATCATATACGGATGGAGCAAGTCAGTTAAATACAGGCTTGAACCAGCTTAATGACAACACAGGAAGTCTTGCAACAGGTGTGACCAGCCTTAATGATGGGGCAAAAACGCTTTCGGATGGTATTAATGCTGCAAACAAGGGCGCAGCTGGAGTATCTGCAGGTGCAGCACAGCTAAAGACAAGTATTGATACGGCAAAAACAGGAGCTGATTCTCTTGCAGCAGGAGCAAAGCAGGTTGATGAAGGAGTTGGTCAGTTGACACAATCTTTATCAGATATGCCTGAAACAATCAAAACCAATATAAATAAAACTCTGGAACCACTGAATGAATTAAATGTCGGAACATTATTTAAAACTCTTGGATATATTGATACAGATAAGATTACAGCAGACAATGTATCAGCAGCAGCGGATGCAGCAGTAAACAATGCAAGAGATATAATAGATGCTTTGACTAATATGCAGAATCAGAATCCATCTGCAACTTATAATCAGATACTTGTTGGTCTGTCTCAGGGAAAAGGTGCTGTATCAGTATATTCTGCCGTGAACCAAAGTATAACAGACAGTGCTTCCACAGTGCAAGCTTTAAAGGATGGCTCAGCAAAGGTATCAGATGGTGCGTCATCATTAGATGCTGGTTTAGGACAGTTGTCAGATGGAGCATCTGAGTTGTCAAGCGGAGCTTCTGATTTAGCAAAAGGAACTACACAGCTTGCAACAGGAGCTACAGAGCTTCAGACAGGCACACAAAGTCTTGCAGATAAATTACCAGAGCTGACAAAAGGAATCACCAGCCTTGTAAATGGTTCAAACGAGTTAGTTAAAAACAATGATACACTTAATGTCGGAGCAACAGCACTCAATGATGGAGCAAGCCAGCTTTCAGCCGGAACACAATCACTCATGAACTCAGTACCGGCGCTTACAAGTGGAATCAAGCAGCTTGTGGATGGCTCAAATACATTAGTTGCAAACAACGATACATTAAATGCCGGAGCAACAGCACTCAATGCCGGAGCAAGCCAGCTTTCAGCCGGAACACAGTCACTCATGAACTCAGTACCAACTCTCACAAGTGGTATCAAGCAGCTTGTAGACGGCTCAAACACACTTGTAGCAAATAACGCACAGCTCAACAGCGGAGCCTCACAGCTTGCAGATGGAACAAATCAGATAGTTTCAGGTGTTGACCAGCTCACAACAGGCTCTAAGACACTTTCAGAGGGTGCACACACACTTGCAGACGGTATGGTACAGTTCAATGAGGAAGGAATCAACAAGATTCTCGACGCATACAACGGTGACTTAAAGCCATTCACCGACAAGCTTCAGGCAGTAATTGACGCAGGTGAGGAATATCAGACATACTCAGCAATTGCTGATGGACAGACGGGCAGCGTTAAGTTCATATATAAATTAGCTTCAATAGATGCTAAGGCAGATAGCGACAAATAATTAATTAAAGGATGTTTGTACATTAGGGGGAGGCAAAAATGGGCTGGATAGAATATCTGTTAATCGTGGCGGGAAGCTCACTGGAGATTTTCGTTGCGATGGAATGTCAGGGATCCCTGATCCAGAAAGTAAATAAGAAACAGCTTACAGCCATTTGCTTCATAGTTGCAGTTTGCCAGTTGTTAGCAATGTACATCGGGTATTTCCTGTCAAGCTTTCTTAATGGGAAATACTCGGTGAAGGATGAAGCACTTTTAGGAGAGATAATTTCTATCGGAATATTGATAGGACTGGGGATCAGGCTTATAGGAAAGGCTATAAGAAACGAAAGGATTGAGGAGCATTGTCAGGCACAGCTTGACATGAAAAGAGTGATAAGGATAGCAGGAATCACCGCATTTTATACGGTTCTTGCAGGAATAGCATTCGGCTTTCTTGGTACTGGACTTTTCACCATTATGATAATGGTGGCGCTACTTACTGTCATCTGTATAGTGGCAGGTATTTACACAGGATATCATTTCGGTTTTGAGCAGAAGACAAAGGTATATATCGTGGGGGCGATACTCTTTTGGGCGGCTGGAATTGATGTGATAGTAAGGCTTGTAAATGCAAAATAATGCATAGGGCTCTGTTCGTAAGGACAGGGCTTTTTTGCTGCCCATTGCAGTATGAAATACTTCGCTTGCAATGTCAAAGTAAATGCTATAGAATATTTTCATACTTAATAACACGCAAATGAGGAGATTTAAAGTTATGAAACAGAAATTGAGAAACCTTTCGGCACCGGCAAATATAATATTTGCCATTCTTGCAGTTTTTATTTTCATTGCACTCTTGCAGTGGAGCGGAAAATTTCTGGGACTGATTCCGGGCATGGAAAAGGCGGATGACTATCTGCTGCAGGCTATTGTGGAGACAGTTGTTTTAGTTATTTTTCTTGGCATCACATATTTATTTGGGCTGTGGGATATCTTTAAGGAAAATGCAGCAGGATGGACAAGAAGTTTATACACAGGTGGTTTTTTCATAGTTTATTGTCTGTATGCTGTTGTTTCAGGTATTTATATGTGCTTTTTGAGCGAGCATGGTGATGTGAAGGCATTTTACAACATACTCTTTTTCTTTATCGCGGTCTGCCTTGTAGGGCTCGTTGAGGAGCTGGTGTTCAGAGGCGTAGTGTTCAATCTGCTGCTGAGAGCTTTTCCAAAGACGAAAGGTGGAATCACAGGAGCCGTAGTTTTGGGAGGCGTACTGTTTGGATTGATGCATTTTTCCAATATGGGCGCTGGGGTTAAGTTCAGCAGTTGTCTGATACAGGTTATTTCAGCAGGTCTCATGGGTGTGCTGTTTTGCATGATATACGCGTCTACACGCAATTTTTGGATGCTTGCCATTTTTCATACTGTTGTAGATATGGGAGGACTTTTATCATCTGGAATATTTGAGGGAGGAGGAGTGGCCGACAGGATCAATGAGTTTTCGGCAATGAACTGTATCGCATTTGTCGTATTAGGTATTCCTATGTTTGTTATGCTGCGTAAATCAAGGCGTATCCGTCTTGAGATGCTCTACAACAATGTGACTATCATAGATGACGAGAGAGAGGGCGCTAAGCTTGCAGTGGTTTCACTGGTGCTTGGTATCTGCAGTATTATTTTCTCGTTTTTTGGATATCTGATGGGACTTGGAATTGTCGGCATGCTTGCTTCAAAAATGTCAAAAAAGGCAAAGCGGTATAACAATGCAATAGCAACTGCCGGTATGATTACATCGATAATAGGTTTTGTACTGTCGGTCATCTGCACGATTGGCATGATGGTGCTGTTTGCAAGCGGCATGTACGACAGGCTTGTTAATATGTCGATGCTGCAATAATACGAAGCAGACCTTTGAATGTGGCATAAAGTCTACATTCAAGGGTCATTTTTTAAGGAGAAATCATGAATATTTTACTGACAGCAATAAATGCAAAATACATACATTCAAACCTCGCAGTTTACTCACTGCGCGCCTGTGCCGGGGAGTACAGGGATGCTGTGGAGCTTGCGGAATACACGATAAACAATCAAAAGGATTACATTCTTGAGGAACTTTACAAGAGAAAGCCCGACGTACTTTGTTTTTCGTGCTATATATGGAATATTGATTATGTGACTGATATTGCACGCGAGTATAAAAAGCTTTGTCCGTCAGTGCCGATATGGGTTGGAGGCCCTGAGGTGTCTTACGAGGTGGAGGCATTTCTGCGGGAAAATCCATACATAGACGGTGTGATGATTGGCGAGGGAGAGGATACCTTTAGAGAGCTGTGCGGTTACTATGCGCATAAAAGAAAGCTGAGTGATATTGCAGGCATTGCTTTTAGAAAAAACAGCACAGGTAACAGTACAAGTAATAGTACAAGTGTGAACAACATAGGAGGCAATAAAGCCGGTGAAATAGTATTCACAAGTCCACGCCCAATCAAAAACATGAGTGAAATTCCATTCTGCTACGATACTCTCGATGATTTTTCAAACCGCATCATCTACTACGAGAGCAGCAGAGGATGCCCGTTTTCGTGCAGCTACTGTCTGTCATCGGTGGATAAGACACTGCGTTTCAGGGATACTCGGATTGTCAAAAGGGAGCTTAAGTTTTTCATAGACCAGAAGGTGCCACAGATTAAGTTTGTGGACAGAACCTTCAACTGCAATCATGCTCATGCCATGGAGCTGTGGCGCTTTATAAAGGCAAATGACAATGGTGTGACAAACTTTCACTTTGAGATATCGGCGGATCTGCTGAATCAGGAGGAGCTTGAGCTGATTTCTGATATGAGGCCGGGGCTGATACAGCTTGAAATCGGTGTGCAATCCACTAATGAGGTCACGATTAAGGAGATTCACAGGACTATGAAGCTTGAGAGGCTTAAGGAGGTTGTGAAGCTCATTCAAAGCGGCAACAATATCCATGAGCATCTGGATCTGATTGCAGGGCTGCCATATGAGGACTATGACAGCTTTGGGCGTTCCTTTGATGAGATTTATGAGCTTAAGCCAAACCAGCTGCAGCTTGGATTTTTAAAGGTACTCAAGGGATCGTACATGTTTGAGCATGCCGCGGAATATGGTATTGTGTACCATGACAAGCCGCCGTATGAGGTCATGTCCACAAAGTGGCTTTCGTTTGATGATGTGATAAAGATTAAGCGCGTCGAGGATATGCTTGAGGTGTATTACAACAGCGGACAGTTTGAGATTACGATGAAGCTCATGGAGTGTATCTTTGACAGTGCGTTTGAGTTTTTTCAGGAGCTTGGAGATTTTTATGAGGCAAACGGCTATTTTGGAATGAGCCATTCGCGCATCAGAAGGTGTGAGATACTGCTTGAATTTCTGGCTTTATACCTGCATGGCTGTGACAGCGATGCTATGACTTCTGTGGTATTATCAGAAAATGCTGGAGATAGAGATAATACTGATTTTGACGAAAATGCCATAGATAGGGATAATACTGATTTTGATGAAAATGCGCAGATTTACAGCATGATTCAGGAGTCACTCATCTTTGATTTGTACTATCGTGAGAACTGCAAGAGCCGCCCGGTGTGGGCCACAGATATAGGAAGCTTCAAGCACATGACACATGCATACTGTAAGAATGGAAAGCTGTCGCATGTGGAGCCGTTCCACTATATTTTTCCGGACAAGCACACGCGCAAGCTGGATGAACTGCCAAAGTATCATAAGGAGCCGGTGTGGGCGCTTTTCCACTACGACATGAGAGACCCGCTTGACCACCAGGCGCTGGTGGAGTATATAAAATAACAGTAACGTGAAATGACTACAGCGGTAAAAGCCGGGAAGGTTTACGGACTAAGAAAAATGAGCAACATAGATAATATAAAAAATTACACGGTGATTGACCTGGAAATGACAGGCCTTTCTGCAAAAAATGACAAGATAATAGAGATAGGTGCGGCACGTGTGAGGGGCGGCGAGATAGTGGATACGATATCCACACTGGTAAATCCGAAGCAGCATATTCCACAGCGTGTGCAGGAATTAACGGGAATTACCGACAGTGATGTGGAAAACGCGGCAGATATGGACGAGGCTGTGGATAACCTGCTTGATTTTATCGGAGATGATATCATACTCGGGCAGAATGTGACCTTTGATTACAGCTTTTTAAAGCAATGGGCGGTAAATCACAAGAGAACCCTCTCGCTGAATGCATATGATACGCTGAAAATAGCCAGAAAATGTCTGCCTGCTGAGCAGTCAAAGAAGCTGGAGGATTTGTGTGAGTATTTTGGTGTAAACAGGGAAAATGCCCACAGGGCGCTCGATGATGCGATAGAGACAAAGCAGATATTTGAAAAGCTGCTTGCACTGATGGATGAAAAGGGTGAGCCGGTGGAGTCAAAGTCACTTGTATACAAGGCAAAAAAACAGACACCCGCCACGGCCCATCAGGTCAGACAGTTAAAGGAGCTGATGACTGAGTATGGAATAGCAGATGTCATATCGTGGGATAACCTGACCAGAAGTCAGGCCTCAAGGCTGTACGATGAATATCGTAGCAGATATATTAATAGTTGTGTGGATGGCTCGGAATAAGTTTCAATACAATAAGCTATAACGCAAATTAATTACCGGCCGAGGCGGCATCAGCCTGTAAGCTCTCAAGCATTGAAACAAATTTCGTGAAATTATCATCATATTCAGACAGCTTTTTAAAATTGAGAATGCCATATTTAAGCTTTAAATCAGTGTTTGTCATTCCGGTGAGATTGACAAGGGTTTTATCCCTTAAATCATTTATTTTATCATTATTTAATGGAAAAAACTTTTCCGGTATGGTAATATAACACAGGTCAGTGGTATCTCCGCGGAGGGTTGAGTTGGCCTTACGCTCCTTTTCCCAGAACTCCTCGGTGACCTTTGCCTGGGCAGAATCAGCCATCTTTATGGCAAAAGTAATCACTGCAATAAATAAAATGAACAAAATTAGACAAATTGGAATCATATGTTGGAAAATCTTTTCTCATATATGAAAATAGTATAACTCATTTTTGAACAGAGGTGAATAGTATGTACGATTTTAATAAAAAAAGAAATCAGAAGGTGGTTGCTATAGTGATAATAGTGGTTATAGCAGCGATGCTTGTGACAACATTTGTGTCAAGTCTTGTATAGCTTTTCTTGAAATATGGAAAAAATATGATAATATGATTAAAGGGTCAAAAGGTATCATCGATGCATGCTTGCATGCAATTCGATGTATACCTTAGTGACCCGCACTAAACCGAGAAAGTAGCAATTTGCTGCGGGGACGCAGGAAATTAGCGGATTTCGAGGTGTAGTCAGATTACGGGAATGCGTAGCATGTAGTAATCTGATTAATCATAAATGAGGGGCAAAATACCTTTTGACCCTCATATCATAATATGATATAAAATGCAGTTCAGTTAAGCGGATGACAGGGGCGCTTTTAACAGCCTCAGGAAAAGGAAGCGGAAATGAAGATTAATAAAAAAGCATTATTACTGGGTACAATGGCATTTGTGCTTGTGGCAGCATCAGGCATGGTAAGTGCATATGCAAGCGGTTCGTCAGGCACAAAGAAGGCAAAGGTACAGACAATTACAGAGGGTGTGTGCATTGGCAGTGTGGATGTAGGCGGTATGACAAAGGAAGAAGCAAAAAAAGCAGTTGATGCCTATGTTGACAGCATAAAGGATACATCCTTTTCATTAAAGGGTGCCAATGGTTCATTTGATGCAACAGCACAGGAAATGTCTGTTTCGGCGGACACTGATGCAGCGGCGGACGAGGCTCTTTCAGTGTGCCATGAGGGCAGCCTGATTGACAGATTTGTGGAGTCAGAGGAGCTCAAAAAGGGCAATGTTGCCGTCAATATGTATCTGTCGGTTGATAAACAAAAGACCGCAAATATGATTTATGACAAGAGCGACGAGCTCAATATAAAGGCAGTTAACAATTCGCTGCAGAGAAACGGTGACAGCTTCGATTTTGTTCCGGGACAGGAAGGCAAAGAGGTTGATGTGGTAAAATCTGTCTATGCCATAAATGATTTTTTGCAGAATAGCTGGGATGGTTCGGCGAATGAGATAGAGCTGGTCACAAATACGGTCCAGCCGAGGGGCTCAAAGGAGGAGCTCTCAAAGATTAAGGATAATCTGGGAGGCTTTTCTACAGATTTCAGCAGCTCGGCAGCAGGGCGTGCAGCCAATGTAAAGAACGCGTGCAGCCTGATAAACGGCAGTGTCATATATCCGGGTGAGCAGTTCTCGGTTTACGAGGCTATCAGCCCTATTACAACTGACAACGGCTATCAGATAGCAGGCGCATACGAGAACGGTCAGGTAGTGGACTCGGTAGGCGGAGGCGTGTGCCAGGTTGCTACCACACTCTACAATGCGGTTATAAGGGCTGAGCTTGAGATAGTGCAGCGCTACAACCATTCCATGATAGTAAACTACGTAAAGCCATCTGACGATGCGGCAATCGCAGGTACCTACAAGGATCTTAAGTTTAAAAATAATCTGGACAATCCGGTGTATATAGAGGGCTATTGCAGTGGTGGAGTCATCACCTTCAATGTGTACGGAGTGGAGACGAGACCGGCAAACAGGGAAATTTCATTCAGGAGTGAGACGATTTCCGAGGAGGATCCGGTTACGCAGTTTAAGTTTGATGCAGGTCAGCCGGTCGGTTATTTCAACACCGAGCAGTCTGCGCACAAGGGACTTACCGCAAGGCTCTGGAAGACGGTCACAGTCGATGGTACAGTGCAGAGTGATGAGGTATTCAACAACAGCAAGTACAAGTCATCACCAAAAATCGTGACGGTTGGTACAGCAGGAGCATCAGCGGAGGTTGTTGCGCAGCTTCAGGCGGCGGCAGCGGCTAATGATGAGGGCTCGGTTAAATCTATTGCTGCGTCTGCGGCAGCAGCGGTTCAGGCACAGGCAGCACAGACTCAGACACAGGATCCGAATGCGGCAGGGCAGACACAGCCGACAGACCCGAATGCGGCAGGGCAGGCACAGGGCACACAGACGCAGCCGACAGACCAGAATGCAGCAGGGCAGGCACAGGGCACCCAGACACAGCAGCCGGCAGGACAGACGCAGTAAATGCCCGCAGGTAGTTGTTTCTGATGTAGTTATTTGCAATCAATGCACCGGGCTGCAACAGTATACACAGCATATTATTAGGAACAGGAAAACACATGAAAAACGGTAAAATATCAGAGTCGGTTTTAAAGCGCTCTGTCTTAAAACAACTTCATACCAAAAGCGACAGAATACTTTTTAAACCGGCAGTAGGTGAGGACTGTGCGGTGATTTCCATGCAGGCAGGCGGCCAAACCAAGTTAGTTACTGCTACCCAGACGTTCACACTTGATGTATCGGATAAGCGTGTGCGTGCTAACTGCGCAGTTTATGATGCATTGAACAATATTTATGCCATGGGGGCAAGTCCTGTTGGGATAGAGCTGGCACTGCTTGTACCTACCACAGAAAACGAAGCCGTGCTTCGCGAGACGGTGAGAGCGATTGATGCTGTATGTGAGGAAGCAGGAATTGTGGTGCTTGGCGGACATACACAGGTGAGCCGTGCGGTGAAGAATATCGTGGTGACAGTTACAGCAATAGGTGAGGCCTATGAGCAGGCGCTTACACCATCATCGGCAGCAGCACCGGGCATGGACGTAATAGTTACAGGCTATGTGGGGCTTGAGGGCACCGCAATTCTTGCAAATGAGAAAAGAGCCGAGCTTGAAACGAGATTTTCCAAGGCATTTATAGATAAATCAGCAGCATATATAGACCATATTTCCACCGCAATGGAGGCTGCATCCGCGATTGGCGCCGGTGTGGCGGCAATCCATGACGCTTCGCAGGGAGGCATCTTTGGAGCACTCTGGGATATGGCCGAGGCTTCGGGAATTGGTCTTGACATCGATTTAAAGAAGCTCCCTATCAGGCAGGATACGATTGAAATAAGTGAATTTTTTGACATAAACCCGTATAAGCTTTTGTCAGGAGGAAGTCTGATAATCATAGCTGCAGATGGTACCCGCGTGCTCAGAGAGCTTGAGAAAACAGGACAAAATGCTGTTATAGTCGGTGCCACAACCGATTCAAACGACAGAGTGCTGATTTCCGGCGAGGAAAGAAGGTTTTTGGAGACTGCCCAGACTGACGAGATATACAAGGTTTTCAACTAATATATTTGAATCAGGAGAATATATATCATGAGAGAAAAGATATTAACATTTATAGAGAAAAACAGCAGGATAAACCTGAAGGAGCTTGCAATCATGCTTGGTGTGGATGAGGCAAGTGTGGCAAACGAGATTGCTGCTATGGAGCAGGAGAATGTCATCTGCGGATATCACACACTGATTGACTGGGACAAGGCAGGCCTTGAGAAGGTCACAGCCATGATAGAGGTCAGAGTGACACCACAGCGCGGCATGGGCTTCGACAAGATTGCCGAGCGTATATACAACTATCCTGAGGTGAAGTCTGTATACCTTATCTCAGGCGGCTTCGACCTCATGGTCACACTCGAGGGCAAGACTCTGCGCGAGGTATCACAGTTTGTGACAGATAAGCTTTCTACACTGGATCAGGTGCTTTCGACAAAGACAAACTTTATTCTGAAGAAATACAAGGACCATGGAACTATCATGGCGGCACCTGTCAAATCCGATGAAAGGGGAATTATGTCATAATGAGAGACCCTTTATCCAGTACCATAAAGACTATCCAGCCATCGGGCATCCGTAAGTTTTTTGATATAGTGAGCGAGATGAAGGATGCGATATCGCTCGGAGTAGGTGAGCCTGATTTTGACACACCGTGGCATATCAGGGATGAGGGCATATATTCCCTTGAAAAGGGACGCACCTTCTACACCTCAAATGCCGGGCTCAAGGAGTTAAAGGTTGAGATTGCAAGATATCTCGACAGAAGATACGGCATGACATATGATTACAACAAAGAGATCATGGTAACTGTCGGTGGCAGCGAGGCTATAGATATCGCACTGCGCGCCATGCTCGATGCGGGAGATGAAGTGATTATCCCACAGCCAAGCTATGTTTCATATGTGCCATGTACTGTTTTGGCAGGTGGCACACCTGTGATTGTGGAACTCAAGGAGGAAAATGATTTCAGGCTGACAGCCGAGGAGCTTGAGGCTGTTATCACTCCAAAGACAAAGATACTTATCATGCCTTTCCCTAATAACCCTACAGGTGCTATCATGGAAAAAGCAGACCTTGAAGCAATCGTTCAGGTGGTTAAGGAGCATGATCTGTTTGTGATAAGTGACGAGATTTATTCGGAGCTTACATATGTGGATAAGCATGTGTCTATAGCATCGTTTCCGGGAATGAAGGAGCGCACAGTGCTCATAAACGGTTTTTCCAAGGCATATGCCATGACAGGCTGGAGGCTTGGATATGCATGTGCACCTGAAACAATTCTAAAGCAGATGCTAAAGATTCATCAGTTTGCAATCATGTGTGCGCCGACCACGAGCCAGTATGCAGCTGTCGAGGCTATGAAAAACGGCGATGAGGATGTTGCACAGATGAGGGAGGAATACAACGGCCGCAGACGCTATGTGCTTCACCGCTTTAAGGAGATGGGGCTTAAGTGCTTTGAGCCTTTCGGGGCCTTTTATGCGTTCCCAAGCATCAAGGAGTTTGGCATGACATCCGATGAGTTTGCCACAAAGCTTCTAAACAGCAAGAAGATTGCCGTGGTTCCGGGAACTGCATTCGGAGAGTGCGGCGAGGGATTTTTACGTATATCATATGCATATTCGCTTGATGATTTAAAGGAGGCGCTCGGCCGCATTGAGGAGTTTGTCACAGAGCTTCGCGCCGGGATGGATAATAATTAGTTTAAATTGACAGGAGACAAAATGGCAAAGCTGAACATAGTGTTACATGAGCCGGAAATTCCGGCAAATACAGGAAATATCGGAAGAACCTGCGTCGCGACAGGCACGAGGCTTCATCTTATAGAGCCGCTTGGATTCTCACTTTCAGAGAAGGCACTAAAGAGAGCTGGAATGGATTACTGGAAGAACCTCGACGTCACCACATATGTGGACTGGGAGGATTTCCTTGAGAAAAATCCGGGCGCAAAGATATATTATGCGACAACAAAGGGCAGACATGTATACTCTGATGCTCATTTTGAGCCAGACTGCTATATTATGTTTGGCAAGGAAAGCGCAGGCATTCCGGAGGAGATACTAAAGGAGCATCCGGATGAGTGCATCAGGATACCGATGATAGGTGAGACAAGGTCACTTAATCTGTCAAATTCAGTAGCTATCGTACTCTACGAGGCATTGAGACAGAATAATTTTGATCATATGAGGCTTGAGGGAGAGCTTCATCACCTGAGCTGGGATGACTAAATCAAGCGGCAAAGCGCATATTTTTGGCAGCTATTTGGGCTTTAACGGCTATGATAATTGTAAATACGGTAGATTTTTAGGAAAAAGAAATGGGCATAATTAAAACAAGCAAATTAGTACATGAATTTATACGAAGAGACGAGGAAGGCAATGTGGAGTCAATCACTACAGCACTCGACAACGTAAACCTCGACATAAAAGAGGGGCAGTTTATTGCAATCCTCGGTCACAATGGTTCAGGAAAATCAACTCTTGCAAAGCATATCAATGCACTTCTTGCGCCGAGCGACGGCACCATATGGGTGGATGGCATGGATGTGTCAAAGGAAGAGAATGTCATACCTGTCAGGAAAAGTGCAGGTATGGTTTTCCAGAATCCCGACAATCAGATTATCGCCAATGTCGTGGAGGAGGATGTGGGCTTTGGACCTGAGAATATCGGTGTGCCGACAGATGAAATCTGGCAGCGCGTGGACTATGCGCTAAGGGCTGTCGGTATGACAAAGTACCGCACACATTCACCGAACAAGCTCTCCGGAGGACAGAAGCAGCGTGTGGCAATCGCGGGAGTTGTGGCAATGGAGCCAAAATGTATAGTATTTGACGAGCCTACAGCCATGCTTGACCCAAACGGCCGCAAGGAGGTCATAGCCACAGCCCATGAGCTCAATAAGAAAAAGGGCGTGACCATCATTCTCATCACCCATTACATGGAGGAAGTGGTCGGCGCAGACCATGTCTATGTCATGGAAAAGGGCAAGGTGGTCATGGACGGCACACCGCGTGAGATTTTTTCAAGAGTGGACGAGCTGAAGGAGCACAGGCTTGATGTGCCGCAGGTGACACTGGTAGCCGACGAGCTCAAAAAGGCAGGGCTTGATATCCCTGATGGAATCCTGACGAGAGAAGAACTTGTAAATGCGCTTGTTGCGCTGAAAAACAGATAGGCGGGAGAAAATATGTCATTAATTCTAGATCACATAAACTATTGCTACAGTGCCGACTCAGCCTACAAGGTGCAGGCACTTAAGGATGTAAGCCTTGAGATAAATGATGGAGAGTTTATTGGAATAATCGGTCACACCGGTTCGGGAAAATCCACACTTATCCAGCATATGAACGGCCTTTTGAAGGCGACAAGCGGTCATATATACTATAATGGACAGGATATATATGACAATGATTATGATTTAAGCAAGCTGCGTCACAAGGTGGGGATGGTGTTCCAGTATCCGGAGCATCAGCTTTTTGAGACAACCAACTTTGAGGATGTATGCTTTGGACCGAAAAATCAGGGGCTCGATAGGAAAACAGTGGAGCTAAGAGCCTATGAGGCACTGCAGAATGTACATTTTCCGGAGGATCTCTACTATCAGCCGCCGTTTGATTTGTCCGGAGGACAAAAAAGGCGTGTAGCCATAGCTGGAGTACTTGCAATGCACCCTGACGTACTTATACTCGATGAGCCGACAGCGGGACTGGATCCTGCGGGCAGAGATGAGATACTGGGACTGCTTTTACAGATGAAAAAGGATCTGGGTATCACGATCATACTCGTATCACACAGCATGGAGGATGTTGCGGAGTATGTGGATCGCATCATTGTTATGAATTCAGGAGAGGTGATGTTTGACGGAGTGCCGAAGGAGGTATTCTCACACTACAAGGAGCTCGAGGCAGTCGGACTTGCAGCACCGCAGGTCACATATCTGATGCATGATCTGGCAAAAAAGGGTATACCGGTTGACCTTTCGGCAACGACAGTTGCGGAGGCGAGGGACTCAATACTAAAAGCCTTTAAATAGCTCACCAATGCTGACATTTTGATACAAATTATGAGGAAGGAATACAAAAATGATTCGTGATATTACCATAGGCCAGTATTATCCGGCTCAGTCGCCAATACATAAACTGGACCCAAGAGTAAAGCTTTTCGCAACACTTATATATATTATTGCGCTGTTTTCCTACAAAGGAATAGCCGGTGTGCTGTTTATAGTTGCCGCGCTTGCCGCAGTTATAAAAATTTCGAAGGTGCCCTTTAAGTTCATGGTAAAGGGACTCAAATCCATTATAATACTGCTGCTTTTTACAGCATGCTTCAGCGTGTTTTTCACACAGGGAGAGTACACAATCTGGGAGTACGGTATACTGCACATTTCTGACACCGGACTGATAAATGCAGCAACCATGATGATACGACTTGTGCTGCTCATTATAGGAACCTCGCTCATGACACTCACCACCACACCAAACCAGCTCACGGACGGTCTTGAGAAATCACTGGGCTTTTTAAACAAAATACATGTCCCGGTGCATGCGATAGCCATGATGATGTCGATAGCGCTTCGTTTTATTCCAATCCTTATTGAGGAGACGGACAAAATAATGAAAGCACAGATGGCAAGAGGAGCTGATTTTGAGCATGGAAATATCATAAAAAGAGCAAAGAGCATGGTGCCTCTTTTAGTGCCGCTTTTCGTATCGGCCTTCAGGCGTGCGGATGACCTCGCAATGGCCATGGAGGCCAGATGCTACAATGGTGGAGAGGGCAGGACAAAGATGAAGCCGCTCGTATATGAAAAGGACGATAAAATAGCATATCTTTTCATATTTGCGTTTTTAGCGGTTGTGATAGTGCTTAGAATCCTTCTGCCGGTGAATCTGGGCAATCTTATTTTCAGATAGTGAAATAGATAGTGCAGCCATAACAGGAGAGATATATGCGTGTAAAAATGATTGTAGCCTACGATGGCACAAATTACTGCGGCTGGCAGATACAGCCAAACGGCATAACAATTGAGCAGGTATTAAACGAGCACCTGAGCCGCCTGTTAAAGGAGGATATAAAGGTGACAGGAGCAAGCCGCACCGATGCGGGAGTGCATTCACTTGGAAATGTGTGTATGTTTGACACCAATACCCGCATGCCGGCGGAAAAGATATCGTATGCACTGAATCAGAAGCTGCCGGAGGATATAGTGGTGGTCGATTCCTGTGAGGTAAGCGATGATTTTCATCCACGCTTCTCAAAGAGCCGTAAAACCTATGAATACCGTATATTAAATGCGAGGTTCAGGAATCCGACACGCAGGCTTGACACATATTTCTATCATTATCCGCTTGACACAGAAAAGATGAGTGAGGCTGCAAAATATCTCATAGGAGAGCATGATTTTGCAAGCTTCTGCTCGGCAAACTCGCAGGCACAGACCACAGTCCGCACGATATATGACTGTACGGTGTCAAAGGCCGGTGACATAATCACAATACGTGTGACAGGAAACGGCTTTTTGTACAATATGGTGCGCATAATCGCAGGAACACTTGTGAAGATAGGTGGAAGCGATATGCCGGCAGATGCGATAAAGGGCATAATAGCCGCAACAGACAGGGCAGCAGCAGGTCCTACAGCCCCGGCACATGGGCTTACAATGATAGGACTCAAGTACGAGTAACAGCTTTAGATTTTTAATATTGTATTAAGATTTTTGGAATATCCGTTTTTAGCTTCAATAATAGGCTATAATGTCGTTAATGTTAATACATGGTACGGTTAAAAAGAAGCTTGGAGATGAAGACGGTTATGAGATTTACAAAAGTAAAAGAGAAAATTAAAAAAGACAAAGCCATAAACAGCACAGACGAAGGAAAAGGCAGACACCGTAAAGTAATCCGTATAGGAGCGTTTGCCCTGGTATTTGTCGTGCTGTTTTCGTTTGTCTCGACATTTTTTAAGATGACGGATGCTGTCAATATTGCGACTATAGAGGGCTTTTACAAGGAGCCGAAGAACACAATTGATGTGATGATGATAGGAGCCAGCGAGGTATACGCTGATTACAGTGCAACCGAGGCCTGGAAGAATTATGGATACACATCATACTCGCTTGGGGTATCAGGAGCGCCCGGCAGTCTGTACAAATCAATGCTCAGAGAAGCTCTCACCAGACAGCATCCGAAGGTTGTGGTTTTTGAAGTGAATGGCTTTTTACAAAATGACAGCTATTACGACAGGACGGTAAAGCTGCATAGCTGGATAGACAATATCCATAATGAGGAAAACAGGTTTGATACAATACAAGAGATTGTGCCAAAGAATGAGCAGGACAACTTTACAAATCTTTTAAAGCTGCATCATAGCAACTGGAAGGATATAGGCAAGTGTGCACACACCTTTGCCACAAGAGTTGGAATGTATTTTGTAAAAACGTCATGCATGAAGGGATTTTCATCTATTGCAAAATATTCCGATTGTCCATCAGGCAAGCAGAAAAAGCTCTACTTTACCGACAAGAGCAGAGCGTATATGACTGATCTGCTTGAGTATTGTAAAGCACAGGGGGTGGAAAAGGTGCTTTTTGCGAGGTTCCCTCATGAGAAGGAGGTAAAGAATCCGCAGGTGCTTTGCGACGTGAAGGAGCTGGTGGAGTCTTATGGCTATGATTTTGCGAGCTTTGAAGGCGATAAGGAACTTATCGGAATCAATGAGAGGGATGATTTCTACAATTCGGAGCACCTGAATATAAATGGAAGCCGCAAATTCACTGCATATATGGGAAAATATCTGTCTGATAATTACAGGCTTAATGTAGACCACTCACCGGAGCTTCAGAGTGCATGGGGCGAGTGCGCAAGGCGCGCTGACAAGGTGATAAGTGCCTGCGCAAAGGATACGGATCTGAGTCTTGGCAATCATTATTTTGAGATGTCCGTTTATCTGCCTTATAATTTTTCGTCAAGCCTTGCGACAAATAAGGTAGCAGATACGAACAACGATGCAAAGCCTGTAAAGGAGTTAAATACCCCGGTTAAAAAATAGCATGATAGTGTATGGAATTTAAAATAAATACTGCCTGTTAATTAAAGTATGGCGGCAGTATTACATTAGAAAATAGATTTGGAGTAAATAAAATGGAACTCATTTCATTAAAATATGCGATATTTGTAATAGCATTGCTTGTACTATATTATTGCTTTCCGAAGAAATACCGCTGGTATGTGCTTCTGGCGGGAAGCATGGCATACTATGTGATTATATGTAAGTGGTATGTGCTGTTTATCATTTTCACAATATGCACCACCTATGGCTCAACAATATGGATTGACAAGCTGTTAAAGAAGCAAAATGCCATCGTAAAAAGCCATAAGGAGGACTGGGACAGGCAGACCAGAAAGGAATACAAGGAAAAGGGCAGAAAAAAGAGAGTGGCAGTCATGCTTTTTGCGCTGCTTTGCAATTTCGGCATTCTGGCATTCCTTAAATATATACCATATGCGGGGGAGCTTGGACTTTTGCTTCCACTTGGCATATCCTTCTACACCTTCCAGTCCATGGGCTATGTGATGGATGTATACAGGGAAATTGTCGAGCCTGAAAAGAATTTCCTTAAGGTAGCGCTGTTCGTGTCATTTTTCCCACAGATCATACAGGGACCGATTGCGATATATGATAAGCTTGCGGGACAGCTTTACGAGGGACATTCCCTCAGACTTGAAAATCTGCAAAAGGGTGCGCTTCTGGTACTCTGGGGAGTCATGAAAAAGCTTGTGATAGCAGACCGTGCGGTAAATATCATCAATTTTGTAATGGATAAGCCGATGGATTTTTCGGGCACTTATGTATTTTTTGCGGCAGTAGTGTATGCGCTGCAGCTATATGCGGATTTCTCGGGAGGAATCGATATAGTGCGCGGTATTGCGGAGATGTTTGGCATAACAATGTCAACAAACTTCAATCATCCGTATTTTTCGCGCTCGCTCACTGAGTATTGGCACCGCTGGCATATGACTTTGGGAGACTGGTGCAGAAACTATATCTTCTACCCGCTTTCAATCTCAAAGCGTTTCCTGAACTTTGGCAAATGGCTAAAGCCGAGATTTGGCGCGCATATCAGTAAGGTGCTGCCGGGCTGCATCGCGAGTGTCATCACATTTATCGTCATCGGAGTATGGCACGGTGCCAATATGAAATACCTGTATTTCGGACTCTGGAACGGCATTGTCATCATGCTTGCAGAGCTTTTTGCTCCGGTAAACAAAAAGGTGGCAGGAGGCTTTTTTAAGCTGACCGGCCTAAGGGAAAAGGGTATATTTGCAACGATTGTATCAGTGCTTTGGACCTTTATGCTCATACTGGTAGGCTACTATTTTGACATAGCTGCAAATGCGTCGACTGCATTTCACATGCTTTTTAAATCAGTCACGGATTTCCATATCAGCGAGCTTGGAATAAACAACATCATTTTGAATCTAGGAGCATGCGGACTGGACGAGTACGATATACTTTTACTTATAATATGTACGCTGCTGTGGTTCTTTATCAGCTTCGTTGAGGAAAATAAAAAGCTCGACATGCGCGATTTCATACTTTCAAGAAAGCTGCCGCTTCGCTGGGCGATAATATATCTTGGCATCTTTATAGTAATAATATTCGGTTACTACGGACCGGGAGTGAATCCGGCTGATTTTGTATATATGCAGTTTTAAAAAGAGTATAAACATAAAAAAAACTTAAAGAAAAAGTTTCAAGAAATAGCTTAAAGAAAAAGCTGAAAATAAGGGTGAAAAACACTTGACAACAGCCGGTTACGCAAGTATAATATCTAGGTCTGTAAAAGTAGATAAATGGAAGCCAAAGCCCCGGCAACCATTTAGTATAGATAATGATAGTCATCTGAGATGGAACAGAGGACTATAAGATGTCAAAAAGGAAGTGGCGTCCGGACATACGCGATTTCAAGAGGCATCGGCATTAAAAGTAATCGAATCATTTAAGGAGGAAAACCGATGAAAACATTTATGGCTAGTCCTGCTACAATCGACAGAAAATGGTACGTAGTAGACGCTGAAGGTAAGACATTAGGACGTTTAGCATCAGAAGTTGCTAAAGTATTAAGAGGAAAGAATAAAGCAATCTTTACACCACACATTGACACAGGTGATTATGTAATTGTTGTCAATGCTGACAAGGTTAAGGTTACTGGTAAGAAATTAGACCAGAAGATTTACTATCATCACTCAGATTATATCGGTGGTATGAAAGAGACAACATTAAGAGAGATGATGAACAAGCACCCAGAGCGCGTTATCGAGTACGCTGTAAAGGGAATGCTTCCAAAGGGACCTCTTGGACGTCAGATGTATACAAAGTTATTCGTATACGCTGGACCAGATCACAAACATGCAGCTCAGAAGCCTGAGACATTAGAGTTTTAATAGGAGGTAAAGTAAATTGGCTACTACAAAGTATTACGGAACAGGAAGAAGAAAATCATCTGTTGCTAGAGTATATTTAGTACCTGGAACAGGAAAGATTACAATCAATAAAAGAGATATCGATGAGTACCTTGGTCTTGAGACATTAAAGGTAGTTGTTCGCCAGCCATTAGTTGCAACTGAGACAGTTGACAAGTTCGACGTTTTAGTTAACGTTCGTGGTGGTGGATACACAGGACAGGCCGGAGCAATCCGTCACGGAATCGCTCGTGCACTCCTTCAGGTAGATTCAGAGTACAGACCGGTTCTTAAGTCTGCTGGATTCTTAACACGTGATCCACGTATGAAAGAGCGTAAGAAATACGGCCTCAAAGCCGCTCGTCGCGCTCCGCAGTTCAGCAAGCGATAATCGACTGCTCAGACTATATCAAAATGGTTCAAAAAGCCCGGAAAATCAAGGTTTTCCGGGCTTTTGCTATATCTAAACGGGCTGATATGGTTTGACCAAATTTGGCAAAACGAGAGCCGATTTCATCCAATTTTTAGTGGTCCGCAAGTGGTTAACTGGCTAAAAAGAGGGCAAAAAGAGGGGGAAGTGGTTCCCAAAGTGGTTAACCGAGAGCCGATTTTTGGGGTGCTTTTCAGCCCTCCTTCCCCTCGTTTTTTGGCTGTGGCAGTTTGGCATAGTTTGAGCTAATTTGAATAATTGAATATGAATTTGATGTAGCACACAGTATAAATGCTGGGTGCTTTTTTCATTTCAGGAACTCGTATTCCGGCGATAGAAAGAGCCGTCACTTCACTGCTGTTAATTTTGAAGTGGCGGCTTTTTCTATTTCCAGAAACAACAGCAACAATCAGAAATGAGGTGAAGTCATGAACACACAAATCATCGCCATCGCCAACCAGAAAGGCGGCGTTGGCAAAACAACAACCTGTGCGAACTTGGGAATAGGTCTGGCACAGGCCGGAAAGAAAGTGCTTCTGATCGACGGGGACCCGCAAGGAAGCCTGACAATCAGCTTGGGAAATCCGCAACCAGACAAGCTGCCATTTACACTGTCGGATGCAATGGGCAAAATTCTGATGGATCAGCCTATACGCCCCGGAGAAGGTATTCTGCATCATGCAGAAGGCGTTGACCTGATGCCTGCGGATATTCAGCTTTCCGGTATGGAGGTTTCTTTGGTAAACGCCATGAGCCGTGAAACGATTTTACGGCAATATCTGGACACACTGAAGGGACAATATTCCCATATCCTCATCGACTGCCAGCCCTCCCTTGGTATGCTCACAGTTAATGCGCTGGCCGCTGCGAATAGGATCATTATTCCCGTTCAGGCAGAGTATCTGCCCGCCAAAGGACTGGAACAGCTTCTATCTACGGTCAGTAAGGTGAAACGGCAGATCAATCCAAAGCTCCAGATTGACGGTATCCTGCTGACGATGGTGGATAACCGCACCAACTTTGCCAAAGAGATTGCTGCTTTGCTGCGGGACACCTATGGAAGTAAAATCAAAGTCTTTGGAACGGAAATCCCCCATTCTGTCCGGGCAAAGGAAATTAGCGCAGAGGGAAAAAGTATTTTCGCCCATGACCCTGGCGGCAAGGTGGCAGAGGGGTATCGAAATCTGACGAAGGAGGTGTTGAAACTTGAAAAGCAGCGCGAAAAAAGTAGAGCTGGCATCGGTAGATGATCTGTTTTCTACGGAGGAGAGCCGTGCCGATGCTCAGAGAGAAAAAGTAGTAGAAATCCCGTTGTCGGAACTGCACCCGTTCAAAGGGCATCCATTCAAAGTCAAGGATGACGAAGCAATGATGGAAACCGCAGACAGTATCAAGCAGTATGGTGTGCTGGTTCCAGCAATTGCCCGCCCTGACCCGGAGGGTGGTTATGAACTGGTGGCCGGACACAGACGGCACAGAGCAAGTGAACTGGCAGAAAAAGAGACCATGCCGGTAATTGTCCGTGATCTGGACGATGACGCTGCCACAATTATTATGGTTGACAGCAACCTGCAACGAGAAAGCCTGCTTCCAAGTGAGAGGGCCTTTGCCTATAAAATGAAGTTGGAGGCTATAAAACATCAGGGAGAACGCTCAGATTTAACTTCTCGCCAAGTTGGCGAGAAGTCGCAGACATCAATTCAGCTGGTTGCAAATCAAGCAGGAGAGAGTCAAAGGCAGGTTCAGAGATTTATTCGCTTGACTGAGCTGATTCCCGAACTGCTGGACATGGTGGATGAAAAGAAAATTGCCTTAAATCCCGCCTATGAGCTGTCCTTTCTCAAAAAGGAGGAACAGGTAGACCTGTTGGACGCGATGGACAGCGAACAGGCTACCCCTTCTCTTTCTCAAGCCCAGCGGCTCAAAAAATACAGTCAGGAGGGGCATCTGACCCTCGATATGATGCGTGTCATCATGGGTGAGGAAAAGAAAAGCGATCTGGACCGAGTGACATTTACCTCTGACACCTTGCGGAAGTATTTCCCTAAAAGCTATACGCCCCAGCGGATGCAGGAAACCATCATCAAGCTGCTGGAGGCATGGCAGAAAAAGCGTCAGAGAGACCAGGAACGATGAAAGGAGCCGCCTATGAAAGATATTTCAGCAAGGGAGCTGAAAGGACATAACATTCTTGCCGTGGAACGCTTTGAGGACAGCACCCGATGGATGATTGAGTTTGTTGTTCTCCATCCGTGTAGTGCTTACGGGAGCAGAGGCGATGAAATGCGTCTGTTTCTTGCAGAGGACAGCTATCAGAATGCTCTCCAAGACCAGCAGCGCCGGAAAATCAAAATCAAGCGGTATGCCCGTGTTGTTGAGGGACACATCCTCGACTTTAAGCCGGGAAAGAAACGCACAAGAAAATATAGAGAAAGTTGAACGCCACAATTCTTTGATTTGGGATTGTGGCTTTTTTTATATCCAAAAGTCGGAAGGAGTGAGGTCGATGGCCGTTTTTCGTATTGAACGGACCCGTGATTATACCGTGATGAGCAATCATCATTTACGAAATGCAAACCTGTCGTTAAAAGCCAAGGGGCTGCTTTCCATGATGCTGTCTTTACCGGAGGACTGGAATTACACCACCCGTGGTCTTGCAAAGATCTGTAAGGAGGGCGTGGATGCCATAGGCGCTGCGTTGCGGGAATTGGAGGCTGCTGGTTACATTGTGCGGCACAAGCTGCGTGACCGGCAGGGACGCATCAGCGATACAGAGTATGTCATATACGAGCAGCCACAGCTTAGAAAACCGGATACGGATTCACCAGATACGGAAAACCCGTATATGGATAAACCGGATACGGAAAAGCCCGCAGAATTAAATATAGAGAAATCAAATACTCAAAAACAAAATATTTATGGATCAAGTACCGATTCCATTCCCTTCCGGGATTGCGCGGCAGATTGTCTGCCGGAACGGAAAGGAAGGGATGCGATGTCACTCACAGAGATAGAGAGTTATCGGGAATTGATTCAGGAGAATATCGGGTATGAATACCTGTGTCAGCAGTATGAAACTTATCGGGAGGATTTGGATGAGATTGTGGAGCTGATCGTGGAAACGGTCTGTGCAAAGCGAAAGACCACTCGTATTGCAGGAAGCGATTTTCCGCATGAAATCGTTCGTTCCAGGTTCTTAAAGCTGGATAACTCGCACATTGAGTTTGTCATGGACTGTTTACAGAAGAACACAACGGAAATTCGTAACATGAAGCAGTATCTTCTGACCGTTCTGTTTAATGCACCGACCACGATAAGCAATCATTACACCTCACAAGTAAATCACGATCTGTATGGCGGCTGGTAAATGGTCGCTATTTTTATTGCCCGGAAGTGCCGGGAGAAAGGAGTAAGCATGATGCCTGAGGGAAAGACCATAGGGCAGCTGATGGAAGAAATGCGGGTAAAGGCAGGAGCGCAGAATTATCACGGTCATGGATATATGGACCTCCAGCGTTTTGCGGAGGACACCCGGCACATGATTATTTTTGATGTGCTGACGAACGATTCCCCTGTTGGCTGGAAAGGCGAACGAACCCGCCTGTTCCTGTCGGATACCGGTTATGAAAAAGCGTTGGATAGTCAGGCAAAAGGGCAGATTAAGATTTTGAGCCACGCAAAGGTACGCCAGGGCAATCTGCACTATGACCGTTCTGACCAGTTACGCTAAGGAGGGCGGTATGAAGCGTTATCTTCTGCGGCGGCTGGTGGTTCCGCCTTAGCAAAAAAAGAGATTCCCTGCAAACTTCGTGGAAAGGAGGCGAGAAAATGCAGGAAGAAGTGGAAAACAGAACTTTGACGCTGGTTGTCAGTGGAACAAAGTTTACCGGCAGAATGTTTAAGGCTGCCATAAGCAAGTACATGGCACATCGAAAGGAAAAGAAGCTGGAAAAACAGAGAAGCCGTGATGCGCCGGTTGTTCCGCATGGAAAACAGACTGTGAAGCAGCTTGTCGGGCAGAATCAGGGAATATCCAACATTGAGATCACAGACCCCTCTATCAAGGAGTTTGAGAAAATCGCCCGGAAATATGGTGTGGATTATGCGGTGAAAAAGGACCGCAGCAGTTCTCCGCCAAAGTACCTGATTTTTTTCAAAGGCCGTGATGCAGATGCTCTGACAGCAGCTTTTACAGAGTACACCAACAAAAAGGTCAAAAAGGCAACGAAAACAGAGCGCCCGTCCGTACTGGCAAAACTTAACCAGTTCAAAGAGATGGTTAAAAATGCTGTGGTGGATCGCACCAAGCGAAAGGAGCTGGAACGATGAAAAAGACATTGAACATCAAAAAGCTCATTTTGCTGAATATGCCGTATATCCTGCTGGGGCTGTTTGCTACCAATTTTGGAGAGGCATGGCGAATGGCACAAGGGACGGATGCTTCAGAAAAGTTTCTTTCACTGATTGCGGTTCTGCCTGGGGCGCTGGAAAGTTTCTGGCCAAGCCTGCATCCATTGGACTTGTTGGTGGGGCTGTGTTGTGGAGGCAGTCTGAGGCTGGCGGTGTATCTTAAAAGCAAGAACGCCAAGAAATATCGACATGGTTTGGAATATGGTTCGGCCCGCTGGGGAACCCGTGAGGATATTGCACCTTACGTTGATCCTGTATTTCAGAACAATGTGATTCTGACGAAAACGGAGAGCCTGACCATGAACAGCCGCCCCAAGGACCCCAAGACTGCCAGAAACAAAAATGTACTGGTGATTGGCGGCTCTGGTTCCGGTAAGACCCGATTCTGGCTGAAACCCAACCTGATGCAGATGCACAGCTCCTATGTTGTGACGGACCCGAAGGGTTTAATATATAAAGTACAGAGAAACAAACGTTGCTTCATAAACAGAAGTTGCGAAGAAACGCTTATTTGTCTGTATTTGCAGACATTTTCGCAGGAAGGAGGTGGAAAGCGTGGCACAGCGAAATAACAAGCTAACAGCTCTCTATGAGAGATTGTCAAAGGACGATGAACTGCAAGGGGAATCAAACAGTATCACGAATCAGAAGAATTATCTGGAAGAATATGCACAGGCAAAGGGACTGACGAATATCCGGCACTATACAGATGATGGATTCAGCGGAGTTACCTTTAACCGTCCTGGATTTCAGAAAATGATTGCTGATGTGGAAGCAGGACTGATTGATACCATTTGTGTAAAGGATATGAGCCGACTGGGAAGAAATTATCTGAAAGTCGGATATTATACAGAAATACTGTTTCCAGAGAAAGATGTCCGTTTCATTGCAATCAACAACAGTATTGACAGTGCAACACCAACGGATAATGATTTTACACCATTTCTGAATATCATGAATGAATGGTATGCAAAGGACACAAGCAAGAAAATCAAAGCTATTTTTCAATCCAGAATGAAATCTGGCAAGAGATGCAGTGGTGCAATTCCTTATGGGTATAAGCATGATCCAGAAGATAAAAACCATTTGCTGGTCGATGAAGAAGCAGCAAAAGTTGTAAGAAAAATATATCAGCTTGCAATCGAAGGAAATGGTCCGGCACAGGTAGCAGATATTCTCACAAAAGAGCATATCTTAATTCCTTCGGCATATCTGGAACGGCATGAGGAAGGCGAAGTGAGTAGGAATCACAGTTACCATGATCCTTATATCTGGAATGCTACCGCAGTCAGCGGGATTCTTGATAAGCGGGAATATATGGGGCATACGATTCTTGGAAAAACAATCTGTGATAACTTCAAAACAAAGAAACGAAGAAAAGACAGACCAGAGGAATTGATTATCTTTGAAAATACACATGAAGCGATTATTGATGAAGATACTTGGAATCAGGCACAAAAGTTTAGAAAAAGAGTGACAAAGCGTGTGGCAAATGGCACGTACAAACACAGGTTATCAGGGCTTGTCTATTGTGCAGACTGTGGCAGCAGAATGTCTTACAGAAGCCCAGAAGCACAAAAGAGAAAAGATGGGAAACGCTATGATTCAGACAGTAGTTTTTCATGCTCGGCATATGGAAACAAATATAAAGAGTGTACATTCCATTTTATTACGTCATCGGCACTGGATCAGCTTGTTGATGATTCTATCCGCAGAGTTGCCAGATTTGTTCTGACGAATCAAAAAGAATTTCTGGAACAGGTGGGACAGCTGAAAGAAACTTACAGTGAAAAGTTCCTGCAAGAATCACAAAAAGAGGTCAAATCAGCTAAGAACAGGATTCAGGAGTTAGATACTTTGATAAAGAACCTGTATGAAGGAAATGTACTGGGGAAAATCCCGGACAGGCATTTTAATCGCATGATGAAAGAATATGACGATGAACAACAGGAACTGGAAGCAAAGGTGGCAGAACTGGAACAAGAACTCGGTCAGAATCAAAAATCGGAAGATGGTGGAGATCGGTTTGTCCGGCTTGTAAAGAAATATCAGGACTTTGAGGAAATTACCCCAAGAATGCTAAATGAGTTTGT